>ERZ779658.2283-NODE-2283-length-11641-cov-1.841447_pt1 | contig 11641 bp, 10 predicted proteins | sample MGYA00511485_ERZ779658 | MGnify/ENA primary metagenome ERZ779658 (study PRJEB29588, sample SAMEA2162182) | human gut metagenome | biome: human gut; feature: human-associated habitat; material: faeces | place: Denmark | collected 2008/2010 ... | reverse complement strand
ATCAATAAAAATACAATGTGAATATAATGAAAGCATCTTAAGAAGCAGAAACAATTTAATATAAGGAGGAATAATATGATACGAAGAAACAAAATTATTGCTTCTGTTGCTGTCAGTGTCATGGCTGGTGTTCTTGTTGCGGGCAACTTAGCTCCATTACAGGGATACTATGCATTTGCACAGGAAACAGGAGTAAAAGCTGGAAGGTATTCAGCAGTAAAAGACATTAACAAAACATTAGAAGGTTACACACCAATGGACAGTTCTGATCCGGTTGAATTCGGTGGAACTTACATTAAGTATCAGGGCGAGACAATCCAGTTGTCGGAGACAGCCATATATGTTGATGGTTCGTTATCAGACGAGCTTGCTGCCCAGTACCCATATGTATATAACGACATTACTAAGGCGTTGTCAGCAGATGCATTAAAGAATGGAACAGCAGACAATCCAATGACAGTATATGTTGCACCATATGTATACTGGATAGATGATCCGGCAGCAACAGATACAGTACAGAAGACAGAAGGATATTCAGTACCTTATGGAATGGTTGTTAATTCAGATTATCTTACTATCAAAGGTCTTACAGGAAATCCTGATAATGTTGTATTAGCTGGAAACAGAGGACAGTCACATGCCTCTAACGGTAACTATACCATGTTCAGATTCAACTGTAGTGGCGCACTCACAGTTAAGAATATAACAATAGGTAATTATTGTAGTGTTGACCTTGATTATCCACTTATGAGTGAACTTAATCAGGCAAAGAGAACAGATACAATCACTCAGGCACAGCTTGCTGATATGTCTGGTGACAAAATGTTTGCAGATAATTGTAACTTCATAAGTAGACTTAACCTTGTCCCAATCAGTGGTGCTTCAAGAAATCTTTATAACAACTGTCATTTTGAAAGTACTGATGATGCTCTTAATGGAAATGCTGTATATGTAGGATGTGATTTTGATTTCTATGGAAACAGACCATTATATTCATCTTATAATACTGGTTCAACATTCTTAGGCTGCACATTTAATTGTAAGATATTAAATGTAGAGGCAGAACCAACACAGTTCTTTACTAAGGAAGGCGGTACAATAACTGCAGTAGACTGTGTATATAACAGTAATTTAAGTGTGCCTATAACAATGGGATGGACAAAATTCCCATCTGATTCATTAAAATGTTACCAGAGTAACATCATACATAATGGAAAGAATATCACAATCGGCGGAGAAGGTGCTAAAGAAACCGTTGATATGACAGGAAAATCAGTGCTTAATGCCTACAAGGTAGTATCAGGTGGTAAAACATATTACAATACATATAATCTTTTAAAGGGCAGTGACGACTGGGATCCATTAGGAGTTAAAGATGTAATAGCTGCAGCAGGGAAGGAAGCAGTTGCAACACAGCTTACAATAACATCAGATGTCACAGAGATTGAATCTGGAAAAGAAACAGCTTCAATTGGAGGAACAGTTAACTACTTCTATGGAACTAATGATACAACACAGAAGATAACATACAGCGTATCAGACGAAGATAAGGCATATGTGAAGTTAACAGATAATGGTGACGGAACATGCAAAGTAGAAGGTACTAATAATGATGATGCAGCTAAGAAGGTTATTATAAATGCATCTACAGAGTCAGGTCTTGAAGCAGCAGTTGGAATTACTGTAAAGCCAAGCAAACTTGATGCACCAGAGTATATCAAGACACCAGTTATTACTAATGACGGACAGGGTAGTCTTAAAGTAGATTACTCACTTGATTTAGGAAGCAGAGAAGACATGTCTGCAATCTCATGGTACAGATGTACAGACGCAGAGGGAAGCAATAAGGTACTTGTAGCAGTAACAAGAAACGATTCACCAGAATATACATATAAGTTAACAGCAGGTGATGTTGGATATTATATCATGGCTAAGGTAGAATCTAAGAACATCAGAAGTGATTATGGAACACCAGCAAATACAGTATATGACAAGGCAATCGGAGTGAAAGATGTAAGAAGCAAGAACCTTTCTACAGATTTCTCTAACTTCCCTAATATAAAGCAGTCAGAAATCAAAGCTGGCTTCTGGACAGTAGATTATAACCGTCCGGCAGATACAGAAAGCTTTGGAAAATGGCAGGGAGCAGATACAGAAGAGCCATGGGTATACGGAGTAACAGGTAATGGCTGTGTAGGAGCAGGATTATATCAGGGAACACAGGGTTCAAGACTTATGTATACACCAGTAGAAGGAACATATGGTGATATGTCACTTAAGCTTGTAGTTGACCCGGCTAAGACAGCAGGTCAGGGATTTGGTAGTGCAGGACAGTATATGGATGTACTTCTTAAGTTCGATACATCTACACTTACAGGATACGGATTAAGAATAATAAGAACAAGGGATTCATCTAATGCCGTAACATTTGTACTTGTAAAATATGACAATGGAGCAGTAACAGAAATCTCTGATAAAGTAATTGCAAGCTGCTATGTAACAGGATGTACAATCAGTTTAAAGACTGAAGGTAATAAGCTCACTGCTCATGTTGAGACACCAACAGAACAGCTCGCAGATCAGGCAGCTAAGGGATATCCTCATGTAGTTGACCTTACAGCAGATATCGTAGCTAACAGCTTTGGCGGTGTCGCAATACAGCATACAGGAACAACAGGAACTGGTGGATGGCAGAATACAACAATGCTTCATAATTTAGATATTACATGGGAAGGTGAGAACAACCAGAACCCTGAATATGTTGAAGGAAATCCATCAGATAACGAGAATCCTGCCGAGACACCAGATGATTCAACAGGAACTTCAACAGGAGCAGATACAACAGTTAATACAGGCGATATGAGCCATGCAGGAATGTATGCAGCATTAACTACAGCAAGCCTTTGTGCATTGCTTGGAATGGCAGCAGTATACATGAGAAGAAGAAAAGATATCTAATTTCATAAGAATTTTCTTTACAGGAGCACCCGCAATTATATTGCGGGTGTTTTTGCGTGGTGAATGTGTGACCGTATGTGATTGACATTTTAATTATTATGCTATAAAGTTTTATAGAACTAACCAGTATAAGATGGAGGATAAAACTTAAAAGCATGAAATATAATATCAGAAAATATATATTGGCAGGAATTACAGCAATTCTTGCAGCGGCTGTTTTGACGGCATGTGGTGGCAGCAAGCCAGAGAAGGACGATACAGTCAAGAGTACACAGGAAATATTTGCAATGGATACATATATGTCGCTTACTGCATATGGCAGCAATTCAGAGGAAGCAGTAAGTAAAGCAGTTCAGGAGATTAACCGGCTTGATGCAATGTTTTCGGTAGGAAATGAGGACAGTGATGTTACTAAGATAAATGAAAATGGAAGCGGTGAAGTATCGGAAGAAACCGCATTTATAATGAACAGGGCAATGCAGGTATCTAAAGAAACTAAAGGTGCTTTCGATATTACGATATACCCGGTTATGGAGCTGTGGGGATTTACCACCAAGAATTACAGAGTGCCTGAAAGCAGCGAGATTGCTGATGTACTTAAGCATGTTTCTTATACAAATGTGGAGGTTAACGGGCAGCAGGTGACATTGTCAGATGGTGCAAGCATTGACCTTGGTGGAATTGCCAAAGGTTATACTTCTTCAAGGGTGATTCAGATTATGAAGGACTGCGGCATAGAGCACGCAATCATTAATCTTGGGGGCAATGTGCAGGTGCTTGGAACTAAGACTGATGGCTCAGACTGGAGGGTTGCCATACAGAATCCAGACAGTGAAAGCAGTTATCTTGGTGTATTAAGCACTGCTGATAAGGCAGTTATAACATCAGGTGGATATGAGAGATATTTTGAGCAGGACGGACAAGTATGCCATCATATTATAGACCCGCAGACAGGTTATCCATCAGAGAGCGACCTGACTTCTGTTACAATTGTGTGTTCAGATGGAACTACAGCAGATGCATTGTCAACGGCACTTTTTGTAATGGGACTGGACGGCGCTAAAGAACTTTACAGAAGCGGGGCTATAGATTTTGATATGATACTTTTCGATGGAAGCAGAGTGTATGTATCGGAGGGCATTGCCAGCGGTTTTTCAACAGGTATGGATAAGGAAATAATTACCAGACAGCCTTAATGAGAATTATTATTAACTGTCTGTATTGACAAATGTGGTGAGAAAAATATATTCTATAGAGCAGTTAGCGAAAACTAATCGCAGATAGATTAATATACTTTTGTTGAAGACAGCTAACCAAGATATACAGACCCGAAGGAGCAGACATGTTATTAATAATATCACTTATAATCGTATTTTTATTCATATATTTTCTTAAAGATTCACTTAAAAAACACGCAGGTATCTACTATATAGGGGCAGCGGTAATCTCTATTGCAGTATTTCTGATTGGATTTCTGCCAATGCCTTTATTTGTAAAGAATAATATATTGGGGATATTTGCAAAGGGTTCGCTTGGAACGGCAATGTTCGTTGCAGTAATGTATGCAGGTGCACTTCCTAAGGGTAGCAAGCTGATTGCACCGCTTATGAAGATAAGAGGTGAATTGTCAATTACAGCGGCAATACTCGTCCTGTGTCATAATTTCACATACGGAATAACATATTTTAAAATGCTTTTTATTAAGCCGGAGGCATTATCAGCAACACAGCTTACAGCAGCAATAATAAGCCTTGTGCTTATCATAATAATGATTGTGCTTACAGTAACTTCATTTCAGGCTGTAAGAAAGAAGATGCAGGCTAAGAAGTGGAAGCAGTTACAGCGCACAGCATATGTGTTTTATGGTCTTATGTATGTTCACATTATGCTCATTAACATACCTTATGCGAGACTTGGACTTGGCATGTATATTGCAAATGTAGTTATCTACAGCATAGTTTTCTTAGGCTATGCAGCTATGAGAATAGCAAAGGCTGTATCAGTAAAGGCAGCAAGAGCCGGAAAGACATACGGTAAGAAACCAGAGACGGTTCTGTATGGACTGGCATTGGTTATATGTGCAGTGATGACGGTGTTGTGCTTTGCAGGAAGACAGACAGTGTCGGCATCGGAAGACAATGAGGAATGGAACGATTTCTTTAACGAAGAGACAGTTGCAGCAATGGTCAAAGAGATTGAGAGCAGTACGGCTAAGACAGATGCCGAAGGAACAACACAAGAGAGTCTGGAAGAATCAGTTTCATCAGATGAACAGTCAGACTCACAGGCTGGTGGTGTAGGAAATGAAGTGTCGGGAAATAGCAATAATTCCGGTTCGGATAATGTTTCTGGTAATTCATCAGGTAATAGTTCTGACAGTGGTAATCAGTCAGCCAAGCCGGATAATGGTTCTGACAATAATGGAGAGCTGAGCGGCGGTTCAGGCAGTGATACACCGGCTAATACAAAATTTAAAGCAGATGGAACTTATACAGGTTCCGCTGTGTGTGAGACTTATAACTACAATGTAACGGTTACAATAGTCATATCGGGAGATACGATTACATCGGTTACTGCTGAATCAGAAGCGGGTGCGCAGGATGTGCAGTATTTTAATATGGCAAATGCAAAGGTTCCTGCACAGCTTCTTGCAAATCAGAGTACATCAGGCGTTGACAGTGTTTCTGGGGCTACTAAATCAAGCAATGCCATAAAGAAGGCATTTTACTATGCTTATAAATCTGCTAAGAAGTAGAGCAGATTTGTAATAGAAAAAATTATAAGGAGGCAAAATTCCTCTCCTCACCAATGGGTTCGGATTTTGCTTCGCAAAACAAGGAGGAATTATGAGGAAGAACATTTTTACTAAGATTGCTGCTGTTGCAGCCGCTACTGTTCTTGCAGTTACAGCACTTCCAGCTCTTGTGTCTGATACACATGCAGCAGATGATGATTATTCATATGTATATGCTGGACTTACATGGCAGGAATACTGGGCTAATGAGGGCGTATATAACGCAGGAGATGTAACAACATCTAATGAGAAGGATACACATGGTGAGTATGATAAGGGAGCTTTTGATACAGTAACAAGAGCTACAACTAACCATGGTCTTCACAGAGGAAGCTACCAGTGCATGGCAACAATTGATACAGAAGATGGTAAGAAGTATGAGCTTGCCGGCTGGACTGGTGATGCAAAGAATCAGATAATGATTCTTACAGATGGTACACAGCTTTCATATAGTAAGGGAGTAATTACTAATACAGATGGTACAACATCTAAGCTTTCTTCTTATGAAGTAACTGGTATTAAGTATGTTCCGGTTAAGGTTAAGACATCTGATCTTGCTGATTTTGAGCAGCATTACAGAGTTGTCAAGAATGGTGAGAAGTTATACGGTGGATTTGGTGAGAACAAGCTTAGCTCATATGAGTATACAGCTGCAGTTAATGCAGATACTAATGGACTTAAGACAGCAGTTAAGAATGCAGACGGAACATATTCATTCTCTGCAAGACAGACTGGCAATGGCAAATCATTTGCAGAGCAGGATATCAGCGTAGCTGCTAACATTACATCTACAGTAAAAGATGCTACAGGTTCATACGGTGAATTTTTAAGAGTTGATATTAATGGTGATGGTTATGGTGCATTGGGTGCTATGATGCAGGCTGTTAAGTGGACATATTATGGAAATGATGCAACAAGAACAAATGCTGTTGCTACATATGGCACTAAATTCGCAGCAGATAACTGGATGCACAAAGTAATGGGAATCCAGCTTGGACTTACAGATTCAGCACGCTGCCAGTTACCAGCAGGATATGATGGAACAGGTTACTGGTCACTTACTGTATATGCATTAGGATATACTGATACTACAATTGATTTTGAAGCAACTGATGCTAATATCGTTAAGATTAAAGCACCTGTAAGTGATACATCAAAGCTTTCAGCAGCTATTGCAGCAGCAGATGCACTTAACGAAGCTGATTATACAGCCGAATCCTGGGCAGCTATGAAGCTTGAGTATGAGGAAGCAGTCGATGCACTTGCAGTTGCAGAATATCAGGCAGATGTTGATGAGGCAACAGAGCATCTTACAGCAGCAATCAATGCATTAGTAAAGGTTGATGCAGGTACACCTTCTGGTTCAGAAGAGTCTGATAACACAACAGAAGCAGGTACTTCAGATACATCTGTATCAGATGTTAAGACTGGTGATGCAGACAACATGGCAGTATATTCATTAGCTGCATTACTTGCCCTGGCAGCAGGTGTAGCAGTTGTATCAAGACGCAGAATTAAAGACGTCAGATAATTGATATGCTTACAATCATAATAAAACTATAAACAAGCCAAAGAACCGGGTCGGAGAGAATCCTTTGAGGGATTTTCTTGCGATCCGGTTCTTTATTAATTGTGAGTGAATTAATTTCTGTACTTATCAAGTGAACATTTTGTAGCATTAATAATGTCTCTTAAAATATAAAAATCCTGTGTTGAACACGAATCCAAAACATTTAGTATTTCTGCTTTGGTAGATAGATTAATACTTGGTGTGTCGTAAAGCAGCTCATCAGTCTGTACAGATAAAGCTTCTGCAATATCAACAAATACCGGTAAGCTGAGCTTAGTGTTTCCTGTTTCGATATGGCTCAAATGTGTTGTAGAGATTCCTACTTTTTCAGCCAGTTGTTCCTGTGATAATCCACATCCTTTTCTAAATTTTCTGATTTTTTGTCCAATCATATAATAATCCATAATATACCTGCCTATAGAATATAATTATACTTGAATTGTATGGTCGGAAATGGTAATTTTACATAAACTATATAGGCTATTTTATGCTTACATAGTTAAAATATTCTGATGTGAGATGGAAACAGAATAGAATATATAAACTGTGCATACAGTTAAAAATAACTTGAATTATATAGTCTAAAATGCTAAAATTTCATTAACTAAATAGGCAGTCTGTGTTTATACAGTTAATAAAATTGCAAAGGAGAATTGTTTATGAAAAAGAAAGTGGTTTTAGTGTTGACTTTAATGATGCTGGTAGCTCTTGTTGCTTGTGGAGGAAAATCTGGGACACAACAGACAGCGCAACAAAATGCAATATTAGGAAGATGGGAAATAAAGGAAGGAAAGGATAGTTCATGGTTTTATGAAAGATTTGAATTGTTTAGTGATGGAACTAGTGTAACAAGTGCAGGATATCAAGAGAAATGGATTTCTGAAAATGGAAGATTGAAAATAGGTGATGATGTTTGGAGTTACACTTTATCAGATAATAAATTAACATTAACAGCTAAAAATGGTTCCGTTGGAATTTATGAAAGAGTACAGCAATAAATTAACACACAAGGAGAATTGTTTATGAAAAAGAAAATAGTTTTAATGTTGACAGTTATTATGTTAATAGGACTTGCTGGGTGTGGAAAAAATCAGATAAACATAAAGGAAACTGGCACATCTGATAATAATGAACAAATGGTACAAAACATATATGAAAACAAGAGGACAGAAGTAAAGCAAAAAATATCAGAAATAAAGGAAAGATTGCCAGAAACTTCTGCAGAAGATAAAGGAACTTGTGGGAGTAAGGCAAAATGGTACTACAAAGATAATACATTAATTATTTACGGAGAAGGGGTGATAACAGAAGATACATGGCATAAGTCAAATATAGTTATAAATACAGTTGTTATTGATAGCGGAATTACTAAATTAGGAAACAATATGTTCAGTGGGTTAGGGTCTGAGGTTGGAAAAAATATAGAAAATTTCTATATTGCAGATGGTCTGGAAGAAATAGGATCGAGTACTTTTGTAAATTGTGACTGCTTAAGTGAAATAGTGTTGCCTCCTAGTCTGTATTTTATAGATGGATATACATTTGCTAGCTGTGATTCTTTAAAAAATGTATATATGACAGATGGAGTTGAAAAAATAGGTGACAGTGCTTTTACTGGTTGTAAATCACTTGACAGTATCTTTATACCGAAAACGGTACTGGCAATAGGAAATGGTGTATTTACCGGATGCAATAATTTATCAGATATTCAGATTTCAAAAGATAATAGAATATTCAGTGAAAAGAATAATTGCATTATTAACAATGATACAAAAACATTAATTTATGCTATAAATAAGGATTTTTCAATTCCAGATGATATTTTATGTATTGCTGAGGATGCTATTTATGGGTGTGAAATTGATAGTTTGGTTATACCTGAAGGAGTTAAGGAAATAGAAGAAAGAGCATTTACTTATAGCAAATTTGCTGAAATTAAATTACCTGATACATTAAAGATAATTGGAAATTATGCTTTTGAAAATTGTAGTAAATTAAAAAGTGTTTATATACCCAAGAGCGTAAACTATATCGGAAACAATATTTTTCATGGTTGCAGTGTTTTAGAACACATAGAAGTTGATAATGATAATACTGTATATGATAGTAGAAAGTCATGTAATGCAATAATTGAAACATCTAGGGACAAAATGATTGCAGCATGTACAAACACATTAATTACAGACGATGTAGTAGATATAGCAAATGGTATATTTGCTGGATTCAGTGTTTTTACAGATACATATAATAAGGCAAATCAGATTAATCCGGATAGTTTTAAATATTATTAGATAATAAGGAGAAAAAATATGGAAGAGAAAAAATTTTGTCAGTACTGCGGTTCACCTATTGATAGTGAAGCAAAATTTTGTACCAAATGTGGAAAGAGCATTAATAGCGAGCAGAATGCTTCCGTTCAGAAGAAGGTTTATCAGCAGACTAACTTTGTGATGGATATGTTAAGAAACTTTGGTAAACCCAATTCAGTAATAAGAATTATAAGCATTTTTAGTGCTATATTTCTGGCAATAGTACAGTTTTTCGGAATGGGATATAAGCTGAATATAGACGCATGGATTGTAAGTAAAACAGAAAAAATTAGTGCAATTAAATTCCTGTATAGATTGGTTTTCAAATCAGGAGATATGTCGGAATATGGTGTGAAATTAAATTTTTTAATAGTTATCTGTTGTCTGGCATTTATAATTGGATATGTTGTTCTTTTGATTGTAGATGCATTACTGATTAAATACATAATATCAGATTATCATATAGACACAATTGTCGATGTAGATAATGGAATGTCTATATGTGGAATGGTTATGTTTGGAGTAACAATAATAATTGGGATGTATATTAGAAGCAAACTTGGAGAGTATGGAATGGAGGATATGTTTAGTATAAATGCTATGTGTTACATAGGCTTTGTGTACTCTCTTGTGTTACAGATATTCTCAAGATTAATTATTAAATCACAGTTAGAAGATGAGTAAGATTAGAAAAAGGCTGATTTATAACAAATGTTAAGCTTTGACTTATTTAGGAAATATCAATATTCTGATATCAAGAAAGGGTGTACAAAGATATTAATGAGTATTTGGAAAGACCCGTGGAGGTGCTCAGTATGTTTTCAGAAGCGTTGAGAATATTGGACAGGAATACGGCAGAGTTGATGGTTGACAGGATGAAAGATGAGATGGAGGTTTTGAAGGCACAGAATGAAGAACTAAAGTCATCATCAGAAGAAAAAGACGCAGAGATAGCAAGATTAAAGAAGTTATTAGAAGAACAGAATAAGTAGTAAAAAGCAGCAGCTACCACAACCATAAGTGGTAACTGCTGTTTTCAGATTTATTACCTGTTAATCTTAATATCACCCATATTAACATCAGCATTTATACTTTTACCGCTGCCGGCATTATTAGTATAGCTGTGAGAATAAGTAGAATCATTAACCTTGATGTCACCTAAGTCTACAGAGAGATTAGCGCTGTATTTATCAATATCCATACCGCTTATTTTCAGAGAACCCATATCGACAGAAAGGTTAAGGACATCACTGCCGCAATTGGTAAGCTTAATATCGCCCATATTGTTGTCAGCAGTTATATTCTTAATGGATGAATCAGCAATCTTAAGAGAACCCATATCAACAGAGAAATCAGCAGAAGAAGCATGTATATTGTTAACATCCATATCACCCATATTAAGGTCAGCCTGAATAGAATTAAGACTGATATTGTCAGGAATAGTAATTGTAAGTGTGCAGTCTGAGTTTTTGATATTAGTCATAAGATGTACTTTTACATGCTGTTCAATATTTAATGAAGTTCCAGAAACAGATACAGCAGGCTTAAACTTTTCAGCACCTGTATAGATAACTTCAAGCTTGCTGCCTTTCTTAATCTCAACACTGCCAAGATTCATATCAATAGATATGTCTGACACATTATCATAAATAGAGGAATTTTCAATATATTTGCCACTGGATGCCATAGTCATGCGTGTAAAAGGAGAAATGTTAAATACATTGCCAAGAACGCCGATAATTATGCATATAAGTGTAATAAAATATATAATTGACAGATAAATTCGTTTCTTCATAATTACACCTCCATGGAATCGTCTTTAAGTATACTTTTGAATATAGCGTGTATTACAGCTGCAATAGGCCATATAACCCATGTTAAAGCCCATGCAAATGTGATGAAACTGACTGACAGATATATACATGTAACTGTAGGCCAGAAAACAGACATAATAGTTGTTGCAGTATTGTTAATATATCTGACTTCTTTATTCTCCTTCTTAACATAGCT
>ERZ779658.2276-NODE-2276-length-11668-cov-2.533023_pt1 | contig 11668 bp, 11 predicted proteins | sample MGYA00511485_ERZ779658 | MGnify/ENA primary metagenome ERZ779658 (study PRJEB29588, sample SAMEA2162182) | human gut metagenome | biome: human gut; feature: human-associated habitat; material: faeces | place: Denmark | collected 2008/2010 ... | reverse complement strand
AAAATGTTGTGGGTAGAAAGGGGCTTGATTTATGTCAACTTTAAAAATAGAAAATTTACATGTAAGTATTGATGATCGAGAAATATTAAAAGGAATTGATTTAACCATCAATACAGGAGAAATACATGCATTAATGGGACCTAATGGTAATGGAAAGTCTACATTATTATCTGCTATCATGGGAAATCCAAAATATCAAGTAACTAAGGGAAGTATTTACTTGGATGGTCAAAATGTCTTAGAAATGACAGTCGATGAAAGATCGAAAGCAGGAATTTTTTTAGGAATGCAATATCCTCAAGAAATTCCAGGAGTTGTCACTTCTGACTTTTTAAGGGCTGCACTTAATGCACATCAAGAAAAACCAGTATCTTTATTTAAATTTATTAAAGAACTAGATAAAAATATTGCTGATTTAAAAATGGATGAAAACTTAGCACATCGTTATTTAAACGAAGGTTTCTCTGGTGGAGAAAAGAAAAGAAATGAAATTTTACAAATGAAACTTTTGAAACCAAAATTTGCATTATTAGATGAAATTGATTCAGGATTAGATGTTGATGCTATAAAAATAGTTTCAAAAGGAATTGAAATGTTTAAAAATGATGATAATGCAGTTTTAATAATAACACATAATACAAGAATATTAAATCATTTAAAAGTTGATTATGTACATGTTTTAGTAAATGGACAAATTGTAAAAACATCAACAGCAGAATTAGCAGAACAAATTGAAGAAACAGGATATGCACAATATAAAAAATAGAAAGGAAATCTATATGTCAAAAACACAGGTAAATGAGATAGATAGAAATATATATGATATAAAAAATAAAGATGACTATGAATTTAAAATGCAAAAAGGTTTAAGCAGAGAAATAGTTGAACAAATATCAAAAAGAAAAAATGAACCAGATTGGATGTTAGAAATTAGACTAAAAGCATTAGAAATGTACGAAAAATTAGAGCTTCCAACATGGGGACCAGATTTATCAGAATTGAAAATGGATGAAATAGCAACATATGTAAAACCAAAAACCAATCTAAATAGTTCATGGGAAGATGTGCCAGATGAGATAAAAGACACATTTGATAAATTAGGAATACCAGAAGCAGAAAAGACCTCATTAGCAGGGGTAGGAGCACAATATGATTCAGAAGTAGTATATCATAGCATGAAAGAAGATTTAATAAAACAAGGAGTAATCTATACTGATATGGAATCAGCTGTAAGAGATTATCCAGAAATAGTAAAAGAACATTTCATGAAATGTGTACCAATAAGTGATCATAAATTTGTTGCATTACATGCAGCAGTATGGTCTGGTGGATCATTTGTATATGTACCAAAAGGAGTAAAATTAGATATACCATTACAATCATATTTTAGATTAAATTCTCCAGAATCAGGACAATTTGAACATACATTAATAATAGTTGATGAAGGAGCAAGTTTACATTTTATAGAAGGATGTTCAGCTCCAAAATATAATAAAGTAAATTTACACGCAGGATGTGTAGAACTATATGTAAAAGATAACGCATATTTAAGATATTCAACAATAGAAAACTGGTCGAAAAATATGATGAACCTAAATACTAAAAAAGCAATAGTAGGAAAAAATGCACAAATAGATTGGGTAACAGGTTCATTTGGTTCAAAAATCTCTATGTTATATCCAATGAGTATATTAAATGGTGAAAATGCAAAAACAGAATATACAGGAATCACATTTGCAGGTGGAGGACAAGACTTAGATACAGGATTTAAAGTAATTCATAATGCTCCAAACACATCATCTGTAGTAAATTCAAAATCGATTTCAAAAGATGGAGGAGCATGTACTTATAGAGCATTAGTAAGAATAAATGAAAATGCAAAAAATTCAAAATGTAGTGTAAGTTGTGAATCATTAATGTTAGATGATATTTCAAGATCTGATACAATACCTGTTAATGACATTAGAACAGATGAAGTAGAATTTTCACACGAAGCCAAAATAGGAAAAATAAGTGATAAAGCAATATTTTATTTAATGTCAAGAGGATTGTCAGAAGAAGATGCAAAAGCAATGATAGTAAGAGGATTTGCATATCCTATTTCAAAAGAATTACCAGTAGAATATGCAGTTGAAATGAATAATTTAATAAATCTAGAGTTAGAGGGGGCAATCGGATAATGGAAAAATTAAGAGTAAATGATACACCAGTAAGAACAGCAAGAAATTTTTTAATAAACAATATTGAAATTGAATTAGAAATGCCAGAAAAGATTGCTGAATTCAAAAATATAGAAATTATTAATAATGGAAGCATAATTGATAATCAAACAACAAATCAAGCATTAACATATGGAACTGGTAAAATTTTAGAAGAATTAAATTATGAAACAGCAAATAATAAAATAAGAATTCAAACAGAAAACAAAAAAGAAAACATTAGAATAAGATATACATTTGATGATGAAAATATTAATTTGATAAATCAAATAGAAATTATTGCAAATGGAGACACAAATATAATAATAGAATATATATCAAATACAAGTAAGAAGTGTTTTCATAATGGAATTATAAGAACTATAGCAAATGCTAAATCAAAATTAGATATAACAATTGTAAATTTATTAAATGAACAATCAGAGAATTTTGAAGCAATAGAAAATAAGTTAGAAGAAAATTCAAATGTAAAATATACAATTATTGATATTGGTGGAAAAACGAGTATATCAAATTATTATTCTAATATTATAGGAAAAAGTGCAAAAAATGATTTAAAAACAATATATTTAGGTTCGGAAAATCAAATAAAAGATATTAATTATATTGCAGAATTAAGGGGGCAAAAATCTTTTGTAGATATTGATGTTCAAGGAGCTTTGAAAGAAAATGCAAAGAAAAATTTTAAAGGGACAATTGATTTCAAAAAAGGATGTAAACAAGCAAAAGGAAATGAAAATGAATTTTGTATGTTACTTTCTGAAAAAGCTAAATCACTTGCACTTCCAATGCTTTTATGTACAGAAGATGATGTTGAAGGGAATCATTCAACCGCTTCTGGAAAAGTAGATAAAGAACAATTATTTTATATAATGACAAGAGGATTAAGTTACAAAGAAGCAGTTAAATTAATAGTAAGAGCAAATTTTAATAAAACGATTGAAAGAATTTTAGATGAAGAAGTAAAACAAAATATAATAAAAGAAATTGATGAAAGGTTAGATTAGCAATGAGTGTTAATAATTTTAAAAAAGACTTTCCAATATTTGAAAATAAAGATATTGCTTATTTAGACAGTGGAGCTACAACACAAAAACCAACAAGTGTGTTAGAAGCAATTGAAAAATTTTATAAAAATGAAAACGCTAATCCTCATAGAGGAGCATATGGATTAAGTATTGAAGCCACTGAAATATATGAGAATACCAGAGATAAAATTGCGAAATTTATAAATGCAAAACATAGAGAAGAAATTATTTTTTCTAAAAATGCAAGTGAGAGCTTAAATCTAATTGCATATTCATATGGATTAGATAATCTAAAAAAAGATGATGAAATAGTACTATCTATAATGGAACATCATTCTAACTTAGTTCCCTGGCAAATGGTTGCCAAAAAAACTGAAAGTAAATTAAATTATATGTACATTAATGATAATTTTGAGATATCGGATGAAGAGATAGAAACTAAAATAACAGATAAAACAAAAATAGTAGGAATAACACATGTATCAAATGTTTTAGGAACGATAAATAATATAGAAAAAATAATAAAATATGCACATAAAAAAGGAGCAATTGTTGTTGTTGACGGTTCTCAAAGTATTCCACACATGGAAATAGATGTACAAAAATTGGATGCAGATTTTTTTGTGTTTTCAGGACATAAAATGCTAGCGCCACTTGGAATAGGCATCTTATATGGAAAGAGAGAAATATTAAACAAGATGAATCCTTTTTTAATGGGTGGAGATATGATTGAATATGTTTATGAACAAGAGACTACATTTGCACCGCTTCCAAATAAATTTGAAGCAGGAACGCAAAATGTAGAGGGAGTAATTGGCTTAGGTGCAGCAATTGATTATATAAAAAATATAGGCTACAATAAAATACAAGAAATAGAGAAAGAAGTAACTTCTTATGCAAGGCAAGAATTGTCAAAATTAGAATATTTAACATTATATTTAACGCCAAATGAAGAAAAACATTCAAGTGTTATATCATTTAATATAAAAGGTGTACATCCTCATGATGTAGCAAGTATTTTAGACTCGGAAAATGTATGTGTTCGTTCTGGAAATCATTGTGCACAACCACTTTTAAGAAGTATGGGAATAGATTCAACATGTAGAGCAAGTTTTTATATATACAACACAAAAGAAGATGTAGACAAGCTTGTAATAGCTTTGAATAAAGCTTATAATATGTTTAAAAAATATATAAACAATTGATTTATAAAGAAAGGTAAAAATTAAATGGATGACTTAACAGAAGTTTATAATGAATTAATAATGGAACACAGTATGAATTCATATAACAAAAAGAAATTAGAAAATGCAGATTATTGTGAAATAGGGCACAATCCAAATTGTGGAGACGAAATTACATTAGAATTAAAAGTAAATGGAGATGTAATTGAAGATATGGCTTTTTCTGGACATGGATGTGCAATTTCTCAAGCTTCTACATCTATTATGATAGACACATTAAAAGGAAAAACAATAAAAGAAGCAAAAGAAATAATAAAGATATTTATTGAAATGATAAAAAGAGAGACAACTAGTGAAGAAGAATTAAAAAAAATAGAAGATGCCATTGCTTTTAGAAATGTATCAAACATGCCAGCTAGAGTAAAATGTGCACTTCTTGCATGGCATACAGTAGAAGATATGTTAAATAAAAATCAAAATCTAGGCAAAGGTTCAATAGATGAATGCCATTAAAATAAAAAGAAAAGGAAATAAAAATGGAAAATAAAAAAGTATTATTAGGCATGAGCGGTGGAGTAGATAGCAGTGTATCTGCTTTACTTTTAAAAGAAAAAGGTTATGAAGTAATAGGAACTACATTAGAATTATTTGTTGGAAGTAGCTGTTGTAATATAAATACATATATAGATGCAAAAAATGTATGTAATCAAATAGGAGTACCACACTTTACATATAATTGTAAAGAAGAATTTAAAAATTATGTTATAAATGATTTTATAAACTGTTATGCAAATTGCAAAACTCCAAATCCTTGTATAGAATGTAATAAATATATGAAATTTGGAATTATGTGGGAAAAGGCAAAAGAATTAGGATGTAATTATATTGCAACAGGGCATTATGCTAAAACAGAATACAGTAAAGAATATCAAAGATGGGTATTAAAAAAATCAAAAGCAGGTAAAAAAGATCAAAGCTATGTTTTATGGAATATGCCAAAAGAACTAATAGAACATATAGTATTTCCACTATCTGACTTTGAAAGCAAAGAGAAAATAAGAGAAATCGCAAGAGAAAACAATCTAAAAGTAGCAAATAAACCAGATAGTGAAGACATATGTTTTGTACCAGATGGAAACTATAAAAAATTCTTAGAAAATAATTCAGATATAAAACCAAAAAAGGGGAATATTGTAAATATCAAAGGAGAGGTTTTAGGAAAACATACAGGATTATATAATTATACAATAGGACAACGAAAAGGTTTAGGAATATCATATAAGGTTCCACTATTTGTATTAGGATTTAACAAAAACAAAAATGAAGTAATTGTTGGAGAAGAAAAAGAATTATACAAAAAAGAAATTACTGTAACAGATATTAATTTGCTTTTAGTAGATGAAATAAAGGAAGAAATGGAAGTAGAAGTAAAGACGAGATATTCATCGAAACAAGCAAAAGCAAAAATATTACAAGAAGGAAACAATATAATAGTTAACTTCTTAGAGCCTCAAAGGGCAATTACGCCGGGACAATCTGCAGTATTTTATGTAGGAGACATTGTTCTGGGACGGAGGAAAAATACTTTAAGAATTAAAAATAGAAAGGAATAAATCAAAATGAAAAGACTATTCACATCAGAAAGTGTAACAGAGGGACATCCAGATAAATTATGTGATTATATATCAGATAGTATTTTAGACAGTTTTTTAGAAAAGGATGAAAACTCAAGAGTAGCTTGTGAAACGGTAGCAGGAAAAGGAGAAATATTCATAACAGGAGAAATAACTTCAAAGGCAGAAGTTGATATTGAAAAAGTTGTAAGACAAGCAATAAAAGAAGTAGGATATGATAATAGTGAAATTGATATGGATTATAGAACATGTAAAATTATTATAAGCTTATCAAAACAATCTCCTGATATAGCTTTAGGAGTTGATAAATCATTAGAAACTAAAAAAGGAGAAGGCATTGAATCAGAAGGAGCTGGAGACCAAGGTCTTATGTTTGGATTTGCCTGTGATGAAACTAAAGAATTAATGCCACTACCAATTTCATTAGCACATAGATTAGCTAAAAGATTATCAGAAGTAAGAAAACAAAAAATAATTTCTTATTTAAGACCTGATGGTAAAGTTCAAGTTACTATAGAATATAATGATGGTAAACCAGTTAGAGTAGATACTATAGTAATTTCTACTCAACATGATTCAGATGTCAATTTAGATGTACTAAAAAAAGATATAAAAGATAAAGTTATAAAAGAAATAGTACCAAAAGAATTATTAGATGAGAAAACAAAATATTATATAAATCCGACAGGAAGATTTGTAATAGGAGGACCATTAGGAGATAGTGGATTAACAGGAAGAAAAATCATTGTAGACACATATGGAGGCTATGCAAGACATGGCGGAGGAGCTTTTTCTGGAAAGGATGCTACTAAAGTAGATAGATCAGCAGCATATATGGCAAGATTTTTAGCTAAAAATATAGTTGCAAATGGATATGCTAAAAAATGCGAAATTCAATTTGCATATAGTATAGGTGTTGCAAAACCTGTTTCAATATATATAGATACATTTGGAACTAATACAATACCAGAAGAAGAAATTGTAGACAAAATAAAATCTAAATTTGATTTAACGCCAAGAGGGATAATTGAATATTTAGACTTGAAAAAACCGATTTATAGAAAAACAACAAATTATGGACATTTTGGAAAAGAAGATTTGAGCTGGGAGAAAGTAATTAAAATATAAATAATTTAAAATAGATAGGAAAAGTAATGTAAAAATTCCTATCTATTTTTTTATTGCTAGTAACTATTTATAAAAATATAGCATATAATCTAAATAGCAGGAGGGATTATTAATGGCATATTCAGATAGAGAACTATTAATAGGTTAAATGAAATAGGTGAATGCTTATGGTATTTAAATCCATTTAAGCCGAATTGTAGTAGTATTTTTCCAAGTAATGGGTCAGGAACTTTTCATACAAGATTTGGAAATCATTGTTTTTATAGGCCTACTGCAAAATATAAAGATACATAGATAAAGAAAGGAGAATTTTATGGCAGAAAATAGAGATGGAGTTAACCAAAGAGAAACGAGGCAAAACGTAATAGATCAAAATTCCCCAGAAATTTTGACGAATCCAATTTATACACCTGGATTTTTGAGAGAGCAAATTGGAAAATTAATGAGAGTAGAATTTTTAATAGGAACTAATAATCTGGTTGATAGAATTGGTATATTGCAAGATGTCGGAGCGAGCTATATATTACTTCGTTCTTTTGAAAATGATAGTTTGGTTTATTGTGATATTTATTCAATTAAATTTATTACAATATCAACAACTGGAATTTATGGAGGAAATAATAATAGATATCATTATTACTAATATAATAGTTGCAAAATACAATAAAAGATGGTATTATTAACATAATGGCAATAGCCATGTTGAAACCGTTATAAAAATTATTACTTAAGGAGGTATAAACTATGAAACGGTATGAAAAATTTGTGCTTGAGGCAGAAAAGGGTATAACCTTTGAAGTCTCAGAGGGAACAAGTGAAGAGTTAATTATCAGAGCTCTGAACATTGCTACAGCTAATGTTTATTCTGAAAATTATGCAAATCCGCCGATACCGGAGGGATACAAGTATGTTTGCGGAGACTGGAAGAACGGCTTTGTAATTGAAAGAGATTCTGATGGCAGTCAGTTCGTTTGGATTCCTGTTTGGAGCCTTGATTCTAATGGAACACTTGATGGAGAACATTTTTCGGAGAAATTCGGCAGACGAAATTACATGAACGATAAATTTTCGGATGATGAATTCAATGAAGCTTTAAATGATGAACTGCTTGAACAACTTGAAAGTGTTAAGAAATATGGGGGATTTTATATTTCTCGTTATAACATTTCCAAAAGTTCAGAAGGAAAACCACAGTTGGTAAAAGGCATTATGCCGTGGGTAAACATCAATTTTGATGATGCCAAGAAGATTGCATCCACTATCGAAGATAATGGAGCAGTTAAGAGTCATCTGACTTTTGGTGCAGAATATGATTCGGTATTGGAATGGTTTATCAAAACGGAAGTTAAAACTCTTGCTGAAATTGCAAGGGACTCTACTGAATGGGGCAACCATTGGAATACAGAGAATTCTCCGAAGAAAGTAGTTGAAACAGGAAGCAGAGAAGAATGGTGTGCTAATAACATCTACGACTTTGCAGGTAATGTAGATGAATGGACACAAGAACAGAACGAAAGTTCACGTCGTGTTATCCGTGGTGGCAATTGCAACTTTAGTGGGAACAATTATCCTGTCGCCTGTCGCTATTTCGGCAATCATGTTATCATCTATAGCTTCACTGGTTTTCGTGCCACGCTTTATATTAAGTAGCACTGACCACTGTAAAACTATCCTAATTTGTTTCCAAACACAGATAGAAGGAGAGAACTTTGAAATTTCAGAGTTCCTCCTTCTTTTTTATATATTTTTTAATAGGGAGTTGGAGTGTTAAAATATGAATTATAAAAGTATATGTATTAGTAAATTGAAAAATTGAATATATGTATACTTTTCTATTTCCAATACAAATCACTTAATTTCTTCAATTCTATTTTAAAATCTTCTATTTGTTCATTAGTATAAGTATCTCTTAATTCTCTAGCTTTTTCAGACCATTCTTTGAATTGCTTTTCTTTAAATTCTTTCGTATGATTATAGTGTAAACCATGCATTCTTTTATATTCTCTGTTGTATTCCTTTAAAATTGAACTATTTTGAACTTTTTCTTTTTGTTTATTTAATGCTCCAATTTCTTTACAAGTTTTTCCAGTATCTAAATATAAGCTATTGCAATATTTTTGGCCATTTTTTCCTTTTTGATTTGGATTTTTACTACTGGTTACAGGAATAAATAATTTTCCACAATTTTCACATTTATTGATAGTAAAATTATTTTGAATTACTTTAAATAACTCAAATCTAATTTGTTCTTCAGAACTTTCTAATTCATAGACTTCTTCTACAGCAATATGTTTTTCTTTGATTAATTTAACTACATCTTCTACATCTAATCTTCTCTCTTGTAGTGATAATCCTTTATTACAGACATATTTTGTTTTAAATTTGGTATCTAAAAAGATTGCATGTGCTGGATTAGTATTAAGATAGTGTATGTCAAAAAATCTTTTTGCCTCATATAAATATAGTCTTTCTTCTGTACTTAAATTTTTTACAATAGAGTTATTAGAATATTTACTTATCAATTCTAATCGCTTTTTTAAATCAGTCTTTTTTTTATAAGATTTTCTATTATATCTATTAAGACTTGTGTATAAAAATGAGTATATGGCGAAAATTCTAAACACGCTCTAACTATTTGAAACATTTTAAAGAAACAATCTAATTTTTCATCCATAATATTTGCTTCTTTAGCAGAACATACAAGTTCTATTAACCCAGTATACATTGTTTTCAATTTATCAAAATATTCATAACTCATTATTGCAAATTCATATAATTTATCTCCAATATTATATTCAAAATCATGAGTAGCACCAAAAAATTCTCCTATCATTTTTTATTACAATTTTATTATTCTTAAGTGTAAAATTAGTTATCATATCAATGTTTCCTCCATTTTCAAAAATAGAATATAGCTATTTCAATTTTTAATTTATCTATAGACTTGCAAAAAAGTATTTACAACACTTTTTAAGGCTCTTATAATAAAAATCGCAAGTAGAAAATAGCACGTGTAAATAATTATTTTCTATCACAGTAAAGCACATTGAAAATTGAATAGCAAACTACAAGCACAGATAATGAAACTTTCGTCTGGCTAACGTGATGTGAAGGGGCGATTCTCTAAAAAGAGGAATGAGGGCAAATCTCATATGGGATTAAATCCACTTGTGGTTTTTAAATTGATAAGACATAGCAGAGTGTATTGTATAAAGTAAGGAAAAATTGGAAATAATTACAACTAAAGGAGTGAGATTTATGCAAGAAAGAAAAGAAAAGAAAAAGTATAAAAAGAAAAAGAATTTTAAAATAAATATTATATTTAATGAAAAAGGAGAAGCATTAGAGAAAATAATAGAAAGAGCATTTGGAAATTATTGTCTGAAGAAAAATTAAAGTAAAATAATGGTATTTAGTGAGATAATATGTTATAATACTTGCAAAGAGTATCAATATTATCTCATTATTTTTAGCAGGAAGGAGGAAAAATGAGCTTTAATATAATGAATAATATTGATTATAGAGTAGGCATATATATAAGACTTTCAAAAGAAGATGAAGAAAAGGAAAAATATTCAGAGAGTGAGAGTGTACAAAATCAAAGAACAGTACTTATGCAATATATTAAGGAAAACAAGTTTAATTTTGTTGCAGAGTATGTAGATGACGGAGTAAGTGGTACAAGTTTTGATAGACCAGCATTTAATAAAATGATAGACGATATTGAGCAAGGCAAAATAAATATGGTTATAACTAAAGACTTATCAAGACTTGGAAGAAACTATGTACAATCTGGATATTATACAGAAACTTATTTTCCAGAGCATAATGTAAGATATATTGCTATTTTAGACAATATAGATACAGCATTAGATTCTGCCAATAATGATATAGCACCTTTTAAATCTATATTAAATGAAATGTATGCAAAAGACACATCCAAAAAGATAAATAGTGTTTTACAATCAAAAAGAAATAATGGAGAATATCTAGGAACAGTACCTTATGGCTACGAGAAAGATCCTGAAAATAAATATCATCTAGTAATAGATGAAGAAGCTGCAGAAGTTGTTAGAACCGTTTTTAGAATGTTTCTTGAAGGTTATGGAACAATGCAAATAGCAGATTATTTATCAGAGCAAAAAATACCAATTCCATCAGATTACAATAAAAGAAATAGAGGAACAAAATCAATTTCTTATGGCTTATGGCCACAATCTACGGTAAGGTTTATTCTTTCAAATGAGGTTTACACAGGAACGGTAGTACAAGGCAAGCGAAAAAAGATTAGCTTTAAATCTAAAAAATTCGTAGATGTTCCAGAAGAAGATTGGATAAGAGTTCCTAATATGCATGAAGCGATAGTAAGTAAAGAAGATTTTGAACGAGCCAAAAAGATACTTGAAGCCACGAAAGGTTCAAGAATTGTGGAAAACGACTATCTATTTAAAGGACTACTTCAATGTTTTGATTGT
>ERZ779658.2273-NODE-2273-length-11687-cov-1.933287_pt1 | contig 11687 bp, 13 predicted proteins | sample MGYA00511485_ERZ779658 | MGnify/ENA primary metagenome ERZ779658 (study PRJEB29588, sample SAMEA2162182) | human gut metagenome | biome: human gut; feature: human-associated habitat; material: faeces | place: Denmark | collected 2008/2010 ... | reverse complement strand
CCCGCCTCCGTAACGCATCGGCGACGAACGAATGGAATTGCCTTGACTACAACGCATACAAGGCCGTATTTTGGCTTTACTATGTGGAGTACGCCAACCGTAACTGTCAGACGGCATTCAACGCCCAAAAGGACACAAACGGCTTTGCACAAGGCGGCCTCGGCAACGGAGTAACCAACACCCCGGATTGGAACGGATTTAACGGTTATTATCCGTTTGTCCCTTGCGGTTATACCGATGAACTCGGCAACGCTTCGGGCGAGGTTGCATACGTCATGCAGAACGCCGAGGGAGGTACACACGGAACGGTATATGTTCCTCGCTACCGAGGTATTGAAAATCCGTTCGGACACATTTGGAAATGGACGGACGGCATCAATATTCAAATCGCCTCGGCTGCTGACGGCGGGACATCAAAAGTATATGTTGCTGACGACCCCACAAACTACAACGACAGCAACTACAACGGCTACACTCTGCGAGGAGAAGAAGCCCGAACCGAAGCATACGTCAAAGAACTTGTCTTCGGTGAGTTCGGCGACATCATGCCAGCGGTGGTGGGCGGCGGTTCAACAACCTATTGGGCGGACTACCACTATACCAACATTCCTGCATCGGGTACAGTTCTTCGTGGTGTCCTGTTCGGCGGTAATGCGCATTACGGTGCGAATGCGGGCTTCGGCTATGCGATTTCGACTAACGCCCCCTCGTATACGGATGCGAACGTCGGCTCTCGCCTTTGCTTTATACCCAATTTGTAAATAATTTAATAATAGATAGTTATGACGTAAGATAGAAAAGGTTGGTCGTTCTTCGTGGTGTCCTGTTCAGCGGTAATGCGAATAACGGTGCGAATGCAGGCTTCAGCTATGCGAATTCGAATAACACCCCCTCGAATACGAATGCGAACATCGGCTCTCACCTCTGATTTTCATAGGTTAATAAGAAACAAAATATAGAACGACGACCGTGCCTCTTGGCAAAAAAACACGAACCACAAAAAGGTGCTGGTAGGGAAACCGACGGCTCCAAGTATGAAAAGCAAAGCAATGAAACGGATAGGGAATTTATACGAAAGGATTATCGCAGTAGAAAACCTCCAACTCGCCGACCAAAAAGCGAGACGGGGAAAACTGCGTTCTTACGGGGTACGTCGCCACGACAAAAACAGGGAAGCCAATACCCTCGCTTTGCACGAAGCACTCAAAAATAAGACGTTCAAAACATCAAAGTACGAAACATTTATCATCAAAGACCCCAAAGAGCGGGAGATATATCGGCTGGCTGCCGTATTTCCCCGACAGAATCGTTCATCACGCTATAATGAACATTCTCGAACCAATATGGGTTTCGGTGTTCACGACGGACACGTTTTCTTGCATCAAAAATAGGGGTATAAACGGGTGTATGCTGAAAGTAGATAAAGCGTTGAAAGACGTGGAGAACACCCGATATTGCCTGAAAATCGACGTTAAGAAATTCTATCCGAGTATCGACCATGATGTGCTGAAACAAATCGTGCGCCGTAAAATCAAATGCCCGGACACGCTGGCTCTACTCGACCAAATCATAGATAGTGCCGCCGGTGTCCCTATCGGCAATTACCTGTCGCAATATTTCGCCAACCTGTTCCTCGCATACTTTGACCATTGGATAAAAGAGGAGGTCGGTGTCAAATATTATTTCAGGTATGCCGACGACATGGTTTTTCTGCACAAGGACAAGGCGTTCCTGCATGATTTACTCACACAGATAGATGCCTATCTCCGTGACAACCTGCATTTGACGATAAAGGCAAATTACCAGGTATTCCCTATCGCTAAAAATCGCAGCGATAAGCACGGGCGGGGGCTGGATTTCGTCGGGTTCGTTTTCTACCACGAACACAAGCTAATCCGCAAGAGCATCAAGAAGAATTTTTGCCGTGCCGTTGCCCGGCTTAACAAGCAGCCCAACCTATCTGCCAAAGACTACAAACAGGGAGTGTGCAGTTGGCTCGGCTGGGCAAAACACAGCAATTCCAAACATTTATTGAAAACCATAATTAAACCGAGTTTCTATGGCAATCTATGACAAAAAGCCCTCTATCTACGAGGCAAACGGGGACGGTTCTTACACCTACCGTTGGGACATTAAAGAAGTCGAAATACCCGCCGGAGCTGACACGGAGGAAACCACAACGAAATGGGAGTGTCAGGAGGTTGTCGTGTGGGGTACGGTAACGAGCGACAAACTGACCGAGGCCGTAATCAACCATTTATGGCCGAGGGATTACGAGCAGAAACTTATCAACGAGTACAACGCTGCGACAATGGGGATATACGGGGCTAAATCGAGTACCGATGCCCAGCCGAAAATCGCTGCATACAAAGCCTTTTTATCCGAGCGGGCAGCTATCAAACGTCAAATCGACGACGATTGTGCAACCCTAAATATCCAGTAATATGGCAAAGCGTTTCAGCGAACTCGGTATCAAGCAGCAGGACGACCGCAAGATTTTCAACTGCCAACAGGTGTCTATCACGGACGTTCTGAACAGCGAAATAGAAGTTATCGACTTTATCCCCGGAATGAAAACACAACACGGGGAAGGTCGGTATCTCATTAAGTTCACGCAGAACGGTACGGAGGGTAAGTTTTTCACAAACTCATCCGCCATTAAAAGTGTTCTCGATCAAATTCCTAAAGAGGAATTTCCGTTTATAACCACAATCCGCTGCACCAAGTGTGGCAACGGGAAGATATACCAATTTACGTGATGAAAATTCTCCATAACAACATCGAAATACTCAACATACAGGTCGATGACAGCAGCTACCGCTATCGGGCTATAAAGGGCGACCATAATCTGACGCTCTATTTCTCGCTGGCGGAACACGTCGAAATACCTGTCGGGGCGTATTGTGTCTATGAGAACGAGACCTACACGCTCGAAAAGCCCGAGAGCCTGACGATGAAGCACAGCCGCTATTTCGAGTACACCGTCGTATTCGATTCACCGCAGGCAAAGGCGGGCAAGTGGAAATTCAGGAACCCCGTAGATAGACGGCTGAAATTCCCGCTGACGGCCAAACCTATCGAACACCTGCAAATGTTCGTGGATAATATGAACCAGCGGGACAGCGGTTGGACTATCGGACGGTGCATTGACGCTCCCGAAAAGACCATATCGTACAATCATGCGTATTGCATCGACGCACTATCCCAAATGGCTGATGAATGGGAAACGGAGTACGAATTTGTCGGTAAGCAGGTGTCGTTGTGGAAAGTCGAGTACAACAGGGACAACCCGCTGCCGTTATCGTATGGTAAAGGGAACGGATTTAAGCCCGGCATCGGACGCTCCAACTACGAAGATTCTACGCCTATCGAAATTCTATATATTCAGGGCGGGGAACAAAACATCGACGCCAGCCAATACGGAAGTTCCGAATTGCTGTTGCCCAAAAGCCAAACAATCCGGTTCGACGGTGAACACTTCGAAGGCGAACAGGGATTTGACAGCAGTAAGGCTCGAACCTATCAAACGGATGCGGACGGGTTCTCCATACGCCGTGCCGATAAACCGTTATCCTCACAGGCAGAAGATAGCCTCGATTGTTCGGAAATATACCCCTCCCGTGTGGGGACAATAAGTGCCGTTACGGTGGTTGATGCCAGCAAGCATTTTTACGACATTGTAGATAGCAGCATACCGGCATCGCTGAATTTCGAGGACTGTCTGATTGAGGGCGAAACGCTGACAATTATTCCACAGACGGGAATGTTGGCCGGAAAGGAATTCGAGGCAAAGTATATCCACAATGCCAAAGAAGGGAAAGCCGCCCGCCGGTTTGAAATCGTCCCGCAGGATATAGACGGACAAACGATGCCAGGCGGAAATTATATCCCCCAAGTCGGAGATACATACGCCGTATTTCATTGTATGCTGCCTGCAGCGTACATCTGCGACAACGCCACAAAAACCGGAGCATCGTGGGACATGTTCCGGCAGGGGGTGAAATACCTGTACGATAACGAAGAACAGAAATTCACGTTCACGGGCGAATTGGACGGGATATGGGCGAAGAAAGATTGGCTCAATATCGGCGGTATGATAAAGTTGGGCGGGTTCGTTCAATTCTCCGACGAGCGGTTCCAGCCGGAGGGAGTGCTTGTCAGGATTATCGGGATAAAGGATTACATCAATAATCCCCACAGCCCCGAAATAGAATTGTCAAACTCTACCGTCGGGCGAACGGTATCGAGTGATCTGCGGAAAATCGAAAGTAACGAGGTGGTTATGGATACCCTCCACAAAGAGGCTTTGCAGTTCACCAAACGCCGGTATCGGGATTCTATGGAAACTATCGAAATGTTAGGCGATGCCTTGCTCGATAATTTTTCGAACTCCATAAACCCCATAGCCGTAAAAACTATGGCTATGCTTATCGGCGACAAGAGCCTGCAATTTGAGTTCGTCAATAGCATGACGAACCCGTCCCCCGTTGTCCATAACGTAACGTACAATCAGGCGACAAAGGTGCTGTCTGTTCCTGCCGGTATCATCCAGCACTACACGCTCGGCATCGACACCATATCGTCAAGCCATGCAGCCGACGAGTATAAGTTTTGGTCGCTCCCCGCCTTTACCACGCCGACGCTGACCGACGGAACAAAAAAATACTACCTCTACGCAAAAGTCAGCAAAACGGCCAAGACCGGCACGTTTTACATCAGCGAACAGGCTATCGCAATGGAGGGCGTGGCCGGATATTATCACTTGCTCATGGGCGTACTGAACAGCGAGTATGACGGAGAGCGCAGCTACGTTTCTCTATACGGTTTTACGGAGGTATTGCCGGGGCAAGTCATAACGAACAAAGTGGCATCGGCCAACGGCAAGAATTTCATGGATTTTCTGAACAATGCGTTCCGCATCGGCAATGACAAGACCTACATAGATTGGAACGCCTCAGTCGCCAATGTGCTGTCGATGAAAAATGCGACCATACAGATTGCAAACACCGCAGGGCAAACGATGATTTATTTCAGCGGCGTGGACGGTTCCGGCCAACTCGCCAAAGGGAACATCACATGGGATTCTGCTGGAAACATCAAAGCCAACGGAGGAACATTTACAGACATACTGATACAAGGTTCTCTCCGCTCACCGTTTGTCAGGGAAACTGATTCTATCGTGATAGGCGGCAAACAATCCACTCACGACAACGTAGTGCCGATTGCCTCCGGCGGCGGTTGGGTTACAGTTGGTACTTTGGAATGGGGAGTAGAACAAAGCGGTAGGCGTATGTGCATCGCCAATTATAGGTGGGGCAGTGAAATTACAACGGGATCGATAGAATATTCGGCTCCAAGTGGCAAGTATTTCTATGAAGACGGAACACAAAAAAAGGCCATATCGCTATCTCGTGAGTGTGTAGAGTTGATGGGATATGGTACATCGACGCAGTTTTATGGCTGGATTGTATTGAACCGAATCAATTTGATGACCACATCAAAATACGGCAGAAAATTGAACGTGCTTGCCCAAGGTATTGTAACCGGATATTCATCGGGAGCATCTATTAGCTACAAGTCATACGACAATGCAAGTACATTGAGCGTAAGCCGTCAAGGAACAGGGAAATACCGAGTAAATTTTCCGTCAAATTGGGGGCTGATAACCGGGAGTTATATCGTGATGATGACCGGATATGGCAGCGGTCTGATGAAAGCTACTTTACTCGAAGCTGGAACGTCGTATTTTATCGCAGAGGTCAGCGATGATTCCTCCGCCAATGACGGTTCATTCATGTTTCAAATCATCAACCTTAATGATTGGCTCGTGCTTTAATTTTTGCGCAATAATGATTATAATACAATCACTTTATTTACCTTTGCCTTATCATTAAAAACAAAACGATATGCAGGAAAAAATCGAAAAGGGTATCGGGTGGCTTCAAAAGCTACTCCACTTGCAAGAGAAGTTCGGCTTCTTCTCCATTTTGAAAAGTTTATTTATCCTACTAATCACGGGATATGTCGTATTTTTTGCCCTGAATCCTCGTTACCTGCTCGACAAAATGGAACAGGTGCAAACAGAGCAACACAACGACGCTGTATCACGCCGTATGAGTGCCGATGCAAATATACGGATGATATTTAACCGCATACTACCAACGCTCGATGCTGACCGGGTCTGGCTCATCGAACTACACAACGGAGCGAAAAATCTCACTACGGGATTGCCATTCCTGTACGGCGATATGCGTATTGAAGCGGTTTCCGACGGTGTGCTGAATGTAGATGAAGAATATACCGATTTCAGTTTATCAAAGTACCCTTTTATAGCTAAAATTTTCGAGGACGGATATTTCTACGGACATATAGAATCAATGCGTGAATTTGACGAACGGCTTTATTACAAATTCAAGTCCAACGACGTAAACGAGATAGCCTTACTTGCCTTATATCAAGGTGATAAACCGCTCGGCGTATTGGGAATATCATTCTGCGGAGATAAACAAATGGACGCATCTGCCGTAGGGAAAACTATCCGAAAGTGCGGAGTTCAAATCGCAACATTACTATCCAACTAACTATCTAAGATATGAAACTTACACTCAAACGAATTGCCCTGAAACCGGCCTACACTATCGGCCATTTATATATCGACGGGCAGAAAGTATGCGACACTATTGAGGACACCGTGCGAGACCTGAACAAAAACGGGGTCTTTGACAACGGGGAAAAGAAAGTGTACGCCGAAACCGCTATCCCATACGGGACATACGACATCACGCTGAAAGTACAGTCGCCGAAGTACAAAGACAAGGCGCAGTACAAGTTCTGCGACGGATACTTGCCGAGACTGCTTGACGTTCCCCATTTCGACGGCATCCTAATCCACATCGGGAACACGGCAAAGGACAGCGCAGGATGCATCTTGGTCGGCGAAAACAAAGAGGTCGGCAAGGTACTGAACTCGACGGCCACGTTCCGTAAGGTGTACGAGATACTCAAAGCAGCCTCCGACAGAGGGGAGCCTATCAAAATCGAAATCGTATGAGAAACGTGAAGAAAAAGAAACCGACCTACGAACAGATTGTAGATAGGGCATATATCATAGCTTTGACAGCATTAGCATTGGCTTTCCTATCGTTCATGCTGTCGCTTGGATGAGTTGCCAAACAAGCGAGGTCGCAGCCACTATGAGTGCCCCTACTGAAATCCAAAAGGCTCGACGGGCATATTTGATATTGGATTCTTTCACCCTATTATCAAGTTGCCTGTCCGCTTCCCTCTTTCCGATTTCTTCGAGGGCATGGCCGCAATCGGCGTAAATAGGACTGAGGTATTGGGGCTGAGTAATATGGAAATCGCCACCGCTGATTCCGACCCCGACATGCTCAGCCGGTATATACGAGGCCAATACTCCCCGGATAGTTCCTCGCCTTTTTCGCAAGTAACTTCCGAATGCCCCGCCGCAATGTATTCGATTACAGCCATAAGCGACTGATAAAACTCCTTTGTTTCCATAATGACACAAAAATAACAAACAAACATGAAACGACTTCAAATTATAGTATTTTTTATAATCCTGCTGGCGGTAGTCGGCTGTTGCCCGACCCGCCACCTTACCTCCTCTACACAAGACAGCGTGCGGGTGGAAACAGTTGTCCGTACCGAGTATATCCCTGACACGGTGTTTGTCGAGGTTCCGATTGAAAGCGAGCGTCAGACAGTCCGAGATACAACGAGCCATTTGGAAACGTCATACGCCGTTTCTGACGCTCGAATAACTCCCGACGGGGCATTGTTCCACTCGCTGGCAAACAAGCCGCAGAAAAAGCCCGTACCGACCGAAAAAGAGGTAGTCTACCGAGATAGTCTTGTGTATAGGGACAAAATTGTAGAAAAGGCCGTACCGGTCGAACGAGAATTGACATGGTGGCAACAAACACAGATGAGAGGCTTTTGGATTGTGCTGGCAATTATTGTGGTCGTGTATCGGAAAAAGATTTTTGCCGTTGTCCGGCGATTTATCTGATTGAACAACAAACAATATTCTAAACCGGAACCCCTGTCCATATCAAAAACTTTGTTTATATTTGGGGCAAAATATTGTAATATAGCGTTTGCTATTGTTTTGAGGTTTAGGAAATCGCCAATTTCATCGAAGCCCTTAAAAGCAATGGTAGATGCCTGCGTATATGCGTGGGCATTTTCCTTGTTAGGGCTTCAGGTGTTTGGCGATACCTCTAAACCAACAGGAATGCCCACGCTTCTTTTGCGTGCGCTCTGTCAAGGCGATAGTATCGCCAAAACGACAAAATATGGGCGCATTCTTCTATTTCATATTATTCGGGTTGGTTGTCGCCGTTATCGGCGGCGTGTTGCAAGGCATCCACAACTCAAAGCGTCAATCCCCACCTCCTCTAAACAAAAAATTTAGCCTCGGAGGTTCAATCACACGGGAACAATTATCCCATATTCAAGCAGAGAACCGCAAGCGTGGAACAGCTCTCCAACATTGTGTAGAACTCAACAACAGGGGTATTGCCTATGAAAAAATGGGGAAAATAGAAGATGCCATAGCCACGTATGAAATCAATATATCCATCGGTTATACAGCCCACCACGCATACAAACGATTGATGATATTATACCGGAAACAGAAAGATTACCACAACGAAAGGCGAGTAATTATAAGGGCGTTAGAGGTATTCCCTGCGGAAATGGAATACCTCGACCGGTTGAGAAAAGTCGAATATTTAATCTTAAAATCAGGTATATAATATGAAACAACTGTCCATAATTATTTTGGCCGTAATTGCATTCTCTACAAACTGTATGGCGCAGGATAGAAACAATGCAGCTCCGGCACAACTGGCGACAAAATCAAAGGAAATAAAATCGGCCTTATATTGGCAGCAAGACCGAAAAACAGGGAAATGGGAAAGCCGCAAAAACACGACACTCGTTTATCTTGGCGAGGGTGTTGCTGTCGATAATTTCAACAGCCTATTCATCGGAGAGTATGCAGGACGACGATACCTTTTTTGTGATTTCAAAGAATACAGCTGGCGTTACCCTGTTTTACAAACGGAATGGATTGTATCACGAATGATAATGGCTGCTCTTTTATCCGAAGCCGATTATAGCAGCATGAGCAATATTGAACCCGGACAGGTAATTACAATCACACCTCGATTCTATCATAAAATGTTCAAAGGCCATGCCGAATATTCATTCCCGTTTTTCCTATCGCTCGGCGAAACCCTTTGCTCGTCATCTGAAACAATGTATAAATCATACGCACGAACCAATGGCGAGGATTATGCAGAGCGTTATTGGAAATCGGAATATCCCCTGCTATACTTTATCGTATTAAAACGTGTAGTCGGGTCTGACGGGCGTGATGTTGTCCGGTTCCTATTATATCCTCACGCTATGTCAGAACTCATCGAAAGTTGCTATTTTGAAGTTGCTTTTGACGTTTATAAAAACCTATTTACGGCAGACAAGAAGACAAGTTACAAATAAAACTATGGGCGGCGGCGACCGCCCTTTTTCGTGTCTGCATCCGACATTGGAGAGAAACAATCGGTGAAATAATCACGAACGTTATACAAGTAACTTTGAAATTGCTATCTTTATTCCCTAATGCAACCGCTTTCAATAGCAAGGCTTTCAATTCTGTTGCTGGTTTGTTGCTCACAGATTTTACAGAGTAAAACAACACGTTCAAATACAGCAATATAATGATTTAATTTCACGTTTTGCATCGGAAAGTGATTGCGTATAACTGACTGCAACGAATTAGAATCAACTATAACGAAGCCGCTGTAAATCAGCGGCTTTTTTATTTGTCCAAAATCTGGCTGATAGCAGTCGGATTCAGTAGTCCGCCTTATTTTTCTACCATATTTCTACCGCGGAGCAAATTCCACGCAAGCCGAAATATCACACTGACGCAGTAGTTGACGTGTGTTGACAGTGGTTTACATGTGTGGACAGTTGGGGAAATTAGGATTTATGAAAAACGACGGAAAATAGAGGGAAAATATGGAGGTAAAAAGGATTTGTCAATGGTGCGGGAAGCCCTTCATCGCCAAGAAAACGACGACCTGTTATTGCAGCCCGCAATGCTCGAAACGGGGTTACAAACACCGCATGATGGAGCGGAAGATGGAGCTGCGCCACATGCAGGAGATGCTGGAACTGCGCTCGTCGCTGGAGAAGCAGGAATACTTCACCTTTTCGCAGGCTGCTCGTTTGATGGGCGTAAGCCGCCAGTACATCTACAAACTGGTCAAGGAGGAGAAGCTCCGCGCATCGCGGCTCAGCGGGAAGATGTCGTTGATACGACGGGCCGACATCGAGCTCATGCTCAAAAGCAAGCCCTATGAACGGATGGTCCCGAAGGAGGACTTCAAGATAACGGAATACTATACCGCCGAGGAGATTGCATAGAAATATAAGGTCAATGCCAAATGGGTGTGGACCTACACGCGGCAGCACAAGGTGCCGAAGGTTCGTATCCGCCAGTTCAACTATTACAGCAAGAAGCATATCGACGCCGCCTTCGCCAAATATGAGGTGGATTCCGACCTGACGGAATGGTACACGCCCGAAGAGATTCAGGAGAAGTACGGCATGACCCGTATCGCTATCCGCTCGCACGTCTACCGCAACAACATCCCCTCAAAGAAGGAGCACGGTCAAATCTACTACTCGAAGCTGCACTTCGACCTCTCGAAGAGCAGCGCAGAGGAGAGCAAGGCCGAATACTACACCGTCAAGGAGGCGATGGAGCGGTTCAACCTCTCGCGCGACGCGGTGTACGGCGTGCTGCAGTTCCACCAGATCCCCCGCGAGAAGAACGGGCGCTTCGTCCGTTTCCTGAAAGTGGAGTTCGACCGCGTGATGGGGGTCAAAAAGTAGCCCCGATTCCAGTCCGCGGGAAATGATGCAAAATGATTTGCCGCTGACGCTGGTCTGCATGTTCTCATTCCCAACATTTGCCGTAAAATCAGTATTAACCATAAAATTTTCATGTTATGCACGAATGTAAAACCGTAACACTGAGAACCCGCCCGCTCAAGGGACGGATGTTGTCTTTCTACCTGGATTATTATCCCGGTTACCGGGACAAGGAGACCATGAGGGTAATCCGCCACGAAACGCTGGGCATCTACCTCTATGCCGACCCGAAGAACAAGCGGGAGCAGAACTTCAACGAGGTGATGACCGAGAAGGCCGAGGCAATCCGCTGCCGCCGCTTCGAGTCGGTGGTCAACGAGCGCTACGACTTCTTCGACAAGTACAAGCTCAAGGCCGACTTCCTGGAGTATTTCCGCAGTCAACTCCGTAAACATGACCCCAAATGGGAGTTCGTCTACCTCCATTTCCGCAACTTCGTACACGGCAAGTGCACCTTCGAGGAGATCGACATCGACCTCTGCAACAAGTTCCGCGAATACTTGCTGACGGCCAACAAGCTCAAGCGCAAGGGACGCATCACGCGCAACTCCGCATCGGGATATTGGTCTACATTCAGGGGACTTCTGAAAATCCTCTACCGTAACGGACTGATAAAGACCAATGTCAATGATTTCCTGGACAAGATTGAAACGGAGGATGTGGTCAAGGATTATCTTTCAGTGGAAGAGCTCTACAAACTGGCCGAAACGCCTTGCAAG
>ERZ779658.2267-NODE-2267-length-11731-cov-1.843696_pt1 | contig 11731 bp, 9 predicted proteins | sample MGYA00511485_ERZ779658 | MGnify/ENA primary metagenome ERZ779658 (study PRJEB29588, sample SAMEA2162182) | human gut metagenome | biome: human gut; feature: human-associated habitat; material: faeces | place: Denmark | collected 2008/2010 ... | reverse complement strand
GGAGCTCCGCTGGCTGCCTGTGGCCATAATGCCAGTGTATGATCAACATAATACGGTGCAAAACCGGAACGTTCAATTTCTTCCGGTGACAAATTCTTTGTCAGCTGATAGATAATTGCACAGATCATCTCCATATGGGCAAGTTCTTCTGTACCAATATCAGTCAGTATTCCTGTTACCTCTTTATATGGCATCGTATATCGCTGTGAAAGATAACGCATAGATGCAGCTAATTCGCCATCCGGCCCACCGAACTGACTTATAATGATCTTCGCCAGTTTCGGATTCGTCTGGGTTATCTTCACAGGATATTGAAGTCTTTTTTCATAATTCCACATAAATCAACATCCCCCTTCCTGCCACGGCCATGGTTCATTGATCCAATTCCAGCAGTCACTGTTTTCGCTGACTGTATCTACAGTTAAAGGTCCATATACCTCTGCATATTCTTTGAGTGCTTCAATACGTTTCTCTTTATATTTTTGAAAATATTCAAGTGCTTTCTGATTTCCAGGATGTGTATCTAAAAATAATTTAACATCATCCACCGCGAAACTAATCTGATTTATATATTCAAAAAGTTCTCTTCGATTCATTTCATGACAATTGCAACTCATTTACAGCATCCTCCTTTTCCACGAAATGGTTTTTCAAGCTCTTGAAAAATAGTTCCACACTGAAATCCATAACCGAGATCGTGAAGTTTTCTCCACTGCTGCCATGGGACATAAGCCATCGCAACCGGAAACTCTTGCAAAACATCCGTTTTGCTGTAATTACCAACACACTCATCGCAACAGTAATTTTTCGACTTCTGCTCCGGAAGTGGAGGAACAGGAATATTGCAATGAAGCTGTCTTTCATTTTCTTGCCTTGTTTGTGGCCTGTAATTTCCATTCTGACAATAACAGTTCGTATTCCTATTAGAACAATATGGTGCCATAAAATAAATCCTTATATCTTTTTTGTTATTGTATGGAAGATAAGAAAAATTGTGAACAACAGCAAAAGGGATTGCCACGTGACAATCCCTAAACATAATACATTCACTTAAAAGTAGTTTTTATTTTGCACCTAAAGTAACTTCCACTGTCTTCTCTTCATATTCTCCATTACTCTGTGGAATCTGAATTGTCAGTGACACCTTATCTCCTTTGGCATAATATTGAAGCTGTTCCTGAAGATCATCCATGCTTGATACGGTTGTTCCGTCAATTGCTGTGATAACACTTCCTTTTGCCATTCCGGCCGCCTCTGCTCCACCGCCTTTTGTAATTTTTGATACATAAACGCCTTCCGGCATATTCAACTGTTTGGAATATTCAGTCGGTACGCTCATTCCTTTGATGCCAATTGCGCCCTGATCTTTTTCTGCAACCTTTGTCTTTGTTGCCTGATTCATCAGATTCTGGATCAGATCGGATACATCACTGATTGGAATTGCATATCCGACACCTTCTACAGAATCACCAACCAGCTTGGATGAGTTGATTCCAATCACTTCGCCACTTGCATTTACAAGTGCTCCACCACTGTTTCCAGGATTAATGGCTGCATCTGTCTGAATCAGTTTGGCATCACTCTCTGTTGTCTCACCAGTCTGCTCGTTTGTTTCAGAAACAGAACGATTCAAAGCACTAATTACACCAGTTGTTACTGACTGTCCATAGCCAAGTGCATTACCGATTGCAATCGCAGGTTCTCCAACCTTTAGCTGCGTGGAATCTCCGAGTGTTGCTACCGAAATTGCTTTCATCGTATCATCTGAAATAGAGTCAAGCGGAACAGCCACAACAGCAATATCATACTCTGAGTTTGTTCCTTTGATATTCGCCTCAACACTTGTTCCATCATCAAAAGTAACCGTTAATGTATCGCTTCCTGCTACTACATGATTATTTGTAACAACCAGAAGTTCTGAATCATTCTGGGAAATAATGATTCCTGTTCCAGCACTTTCGCTCTGTTGCTGTGACACACCACCAAAGAAATCCTGAACCTGCTGCACACTCATATTTGTAATTGATACGATTGATGGCATTACATTTCCCACAATACTTGAAACATCTGAAGTTACAACACTGGAAGATTTGGATAATGAAGCATTGCTGCTCAAAGATTTGGTTGCCGTAGTATTAGTCTTCGTCACACCGGTCAATCCCAGCACTTTACTTCCAACAACATTTGATGCCAAAAATGTACCACTGGAAACAACTCCAAACAATAGTGCAAATCCTGTCACTGCCACTGCTTTGGGAATTTTCTTTTGTGGTTTCTTACCATGCGGTACTTGATGTTTCTGACCACCATTGTCATCATGAAATGGTGTTTCACTCTGTCCGTTTCCATTCATTCCATCCGAATTATAATAATTATATTGATTCTCCATAAAGATTACCTCTTCTCTTGTTTATTCTTTTTCTTTGATGTTTACATAGTAACTCCGCATTGTGATAAATCTGTGTATAATCAATTAATAAAGATTGAAAAGAATGATAGAAAAACAGGATCAGAACTTCCTTCTTAATCCGTTCTAATCCTGTCTATATTTTTTCAACCAGCTAACCAGTATCTTTCATCTGTCTCTTAAACTTACAGATCAATGAAATCTACATCATAATCATCTGATTTTCTTTCTTTTTTTGATTTTTTAGCTGATCTTCCTAAATTTCTTGTATTTCCTGTCGGTGCATCATATTCATCATCATAATCATCATATATCGTTTCTTTTTCAGTTTTTTTAAATATTCCCATATATCCACCACAATTCTTTAAAATGTTTTGCTATATTTAATGTATGCCGTTCTCCACCTGTCAAGCCTTTCATCTACCGCCCTGTTGTACTGTGCCAGATTGCCATCTGCTTTTAATCTGGCAATATCTTCAAGTTCCCTATATTCATCACTATATCTGGCATTATCCATTAAAGTTTCCAATTCCTTCTGGACAACATATTCATCTTCATCCGCATCAACATTAACAGGTTCTTTATCCTTCTTTGCCATAATTAAAGCTGCTATACTGCATTTTTTTGATTCCTCATGCTGACCCGTCCTATATGCCTCATCATAATATATCACTGCTTTATCATACATAAACATTCTTGCATAGGCAGTTCCCAGGTTATGATAAACTTTTGCATAATCAGCTGCCAACAAATCTTTTCCCTTGTAATCTTTTATAATTGACTCGTAACATCTGACCGCGGCAAAATAATATCCAGCATTGAGATATCCGTCTCCTCTTGCTTTAAGCCTTTCGCATACGCTCTGCTTTCCAAGAGTATTAAGAATCCCTTTTAACTGCTCAATCTCTGCAACAGAATAATAATCTATTGTCTTGAGTATTATTACAAATATCTGTGCTAATGACCCTCCTGTTTCTTTCAGCTTCCTTACTCTTTCTGCCAGCTCTTTTTCTCCGGTTTCATCAAGAAAACTGATAAGATTATCATCTATAAAATCCTGTCCAATCAGATATATATTATTATAAATATAATAACAGAGTTCTTCTGCTGTATATAACTTCACACCTGTCTGTAAAACAGTCAGTGGTGTATCTGCCTTCTTTCCTCTGCACAGTATTATTTTCCCCATTGTATTTCTCCGTTTCCTGATGTTTTCCACATTCTCAGCTTCTTAATACAAGTTCTTTGCTTATAACTTTTCCTGAACTTTTGACAAACTCGCCAAATCCAAGATCTTTTATTGTAATATTACACCTGTCAGAATCCGTAAAGCTTACGCTCACAGATACTCTTGTTGTTTTCCCTTCCCTGAATGGAATTTCACTTATATCAACAACTTCATCATAATATTTATTCTCAGGTGTTATTATTTTAAATGTAATGCTTCTCATATCCTCAAGTATACATTCCACAGTCCGTCCGGCAGTATACCAGTTACTTCCCGGTCTTACCAGCCTGAATCTCATTGGCTTTTCATATGACGAAATATCTATTTCTATACCACATTTCACATGATTATCAAGAAGCATTATGACATTCTTAAACACTTCTGGCTTCAATATCTCCATTGCCGCAAAGCATGCACCCTTTGCAAAAAGATTCTGTCCGACAAATGCTTTTCTTCTCGTAACCATAAGCTTTGCAAATCTTTCAGGAAGCTTTTCAACATCAAAACCTTCACCTGTAAGATATGCCGCCGAAACATGTCTTTTAGAAAAATACTCTTCTGCAAATGTACACAACTCACTCTCAGCCAGTCCAAGTTCTTTGCTTATCACAGCTTTTTTTAATATATCAGATGTGTATCCTGTATGTTCCTGAAGCAGATAGTTACTATTGTCATTCTTCCTGACTGCAAGATAATCACACCTTATTCCTTCACTTGTGTAGTCAAACAGTGCCACACCAGCAGCATGAAGCTCACTTTTCTGTCTGTACGCATAATATGCAAAGCTTTCAACTCTGCTTAATACCTGCCATCTGCCATCTGATACACCACATTTTTTAAGAGTATCCCTGACAGCAGATATTTCATCAGAATGATAATCGGGAATGGTTACACATATGCTTTGAATCTGTGATGTACCTGTTGCTCGCATACATTCAGCGACAACATTTACAAGACTGGTCTTTTCCTTTGAATCCTCTGTCAGTTTTACCGTCTGCACATTCCGTGAATTATATGAATATACACTTGCCTGAATTTTACTATATCCTATATCTATTCCTGCTATAAGTCCTTTACACTGCTCCATATCTGCTATCCTCATTTGACAATTGTAAACATTTCTCTTGTAACGTATTCCTCAACACAGTAACTATACATGAGCTTTCTTAATGTTGTAAGGTCATGCTGCTGTCTGCTTGCAAGACAATCATTAAGCATGTCAATCCTTCCATCTGTGTTCTCTGATGGAATATCCTTATATTCGCAGACTACCGGCTCTGTAGATGCCTGTTCATTGCTGTCATTAACTATAAATGTATATTCTAATGAATCCCCATAAAACAGATTAAACCTGCATGTAAATATTCCCCATTCGTTAGACTTCATAACCTGCACCAGCCTGTCAGCCCCATTAATACTATATGTCAAAGATACTTTATCATCTGGATCTGCTATGTATTCAACAATAGTAAGTCCCTGCATATTGTATTCCTTTGAATTTTTTGAAAAATCCATATATTCTGTCATGTTCACATAATTCATTAAGAACTGATTGTGCAAGTTCTTTTTCAGATGTATCTTCTCTTAACGCAACAGGGTTTCTTGACAGATTCTTAAGCCATGCTACATAACAACACTCTGGCAATCCATATCCATCCCCCATACACTCCTCTATAACTCTGAATACTATATCATTAGCCTTCTTCTGCCTGAGAAGATAGAATTGTGAATTATAAGATAAATATGCCTTTACTATAAGCATATCAGGAATCTTACTATAATAATCAGCAAACACCTCTGTAAATCTTCCAGTATGCACACCTGTATACATCATCTGGGCAAGAATCCTTTCTGACATATGCAATACATTTACATTATAATTAACTGCTGACTTCCACACAGCATACATTTCATCATTAGTCCCATTATAGTATTCGCACATATAAGAAAGAACAGGTTCATTATAAATGTTGTGTCTGAATATATATTGAGTAATCTCATCAATAATCTGACTATGTCCGTCTGATACATTTGTAAGAATATAGTCAGTCATTTTAAGAAGTTTTGCTGCTTTTGCCATACAGCAACCGTATATACCTGCTATCTCATATGCCTGTGAATACATTGATGAATCTATAAGTATCTCTATCAGCTTTCCCGCATCCTTCTTCGTCAGATTATCTGTATCAACATAATTGTATTCATGCCAGAAATCATCTTCTTCATAATAATGATAGTAATAATCAATCATCCAGGCATTAACCTGCTGTTTATACTGTTCACTGATACCCTGTTCCTTTTTTATTGTTTTGTACAGCTTAAGTGTTTCTTGTGTATACTGTGAATTCTTTCTCATTTCACAGATTCTGCTCATAATTATTCTGGAATTGTTCTTTCCATAATCACCTGCAGCCTCAAACACCTCTGCATACTGCTGTATATCAAACACTTTTTCTATATCATAATCAATTGTATCTTTTCTAATCTGTCCGTCAATACATTCAAATGTAATCTCGCAGTCACTTCCATACATACATATATATGCTGTTTCCCCTGAAAGCTCATATACTGTTTCTTCTGTAAACTGCGGATATCTGACATGTACATATCTTACCACATCACTAAAGCACTGCATTCTGTACATATATGGCATTTTACTTACAAATGTGCCTGTGTCATCACACACAAGCTGTGTCTTAAGAAGTGCCTTGTATAATACAACAAGATTGTCACTGATATTGCCGGCTTTAAGCTGTTCATACACATATATCTCTATATTTCTTTCATAACCTTCATAGATATTCTTATAGTACGAATCTCTGCCCGTCACCACATTTGCATATAAAAATGCTTTATCTGCATCTGTAAGAGTATTGTCATATGCAAAATACATCAACACTATCTTTGGCAGCTGCCTGTCTGTCTTTTTAGGCATACTGGCAATATAAAACTCATATAATCTTGTTATTTTCAGGCCTCTTAATACTCCTTTTTCATATATCTCAAAGCAGTTTTCTCCTGTCATGCCCATTCTTACCATCTGGGTTACAAGAACTGTCAGTATCTCGTCTTTCTCATATTTATCATATATCTTTTTTAGTATAATAAGAGTATTAATATTAATATTCTTCTCATTAGCCACAACATCTGCAATCTGCATCGCAAGCTTCTCGCTAATAATGTCGTTCCTGCATCCATAATTAATAACCTGCATTTCAAACTGATTAAGCACCCGTAGTAAAACAGGCTGTGCATTAATAATGTTCATAGCCTCAATATACATAACAGGGCTTATGCATCCTGAATTAATTACATCCTTTATTCTTACAAGTCTTATACTCTTATTATCTGAATCTGTACTCAGGTAAAAAAGTATCCATAATATTCTATATGTATCATAGCCATTCTCAAAAAACTTCTTAACCTGTGATAAAACCTGAGCCGTATACTCCTCTTCACGCACAATAAGTGTCGAAACATACAGAAAATAGCAGTAAAGTTCTACATTTTCACCAATTCTTCCAACTATATCTTTCTTGATATTATTATATATCTGTGTTGCTGTTTTCTCTCTTCCGGACGCCATAAGCAGTTGTATCTGCACAATATCATAAAATACATCTGTCCCCTTAATTCCCCTTATTCGGTCAACCGTCTGCATAGATTCAGCAATCCATTTTTCTTTTTTGATTTTCTTCATTCTGAAATCAAGATAAAGCTTTGTAAGCTTATATCGTGCAAGTTTTTCTTCTGTTCTAACTTCAAAATCTTCCGATTCATCAGCCTTCTTACATATAACGCTTACATTTATCTTTAAATGCTGTGTATAACTCACTATATGTATATATCCATAGTTGTTGCCTGCATGCATTTTCTGTGGATTAACTATATATTTAATTACAGCCCTGTCACCTGCAAAATCATCAGTTGATAAGCTGTCTTTCTCTAATTCAATAAAATCTGCATCTGCATATATATCAATCTCTGTTTCTTCTGTCCCGCTCTTTATAAGCACACATTCAAACTGCTCTGCTTCATCTTTGTGTATAATTGTATTCTCTTCGTTATCAATGTGCAGAACAACTGCTTCAGTCTTAACATGATTTCTTATATCATCCTGATTCTCTTTCATACATCTGAATACAAATGGTATCTTTTTCTCGCCGGCATTACATACTACTGTAAATGTTCCCTCTATCTCATCATTTTCTTCAAGTCCGGAAGCGTCCACCTGATATTCAGTTATAATATGCGTACCACCAAATTGTTCTGAAAGAATCTTTACCCTCTCATTGTCAGCATAGACCATTCCATAAACCTTATCGGTGGCATCACATATGAAGCTGCCTGTAGCAACTGTATTACACATAATATCCATGGTAATCTGTTCCTCACTGCATGACAGCTTTGGTACTTTGATAATTGAACTGCCTCTTGAAAGTCTGTTTATGTAATCCCTCATTGGAAACTATGCCTCCGACTTAATCTTATCCAAATGTTTCTTAATATCCCTCTCATATCCCATATCTCCCGGCTCATAGAATTTCTCATTCACATAAGCATCAGGAAGATACTGCTGTCTGACGTAATGATTAGGATAATCATGTGCATATAAGTATCCTACACCGTGTCCTAACTTGGCACTACCCTTATAATGGGCATCCTGCAAATGTACAGGAACCGGTGCAGTCTTTGAATTCTTAACTACATCAAGTGCCTTATCAATTGCCATGTAACATGCATTACTCTTAGGTGCTGTCGCAACATAGAGTGCCGCCTGACTTAATATAATACGTGCTTCCGGCATTCCGATGCGCTCAACAGCCTGTGCCGCAGCCACTGCAACCTGCAGTGCATTAGGATCAGCATTGCCTACATCCTCACTGGCACATATCATTATTCGTCTTGCTATGAATTTAATATCTTCACCTGCATACAGCATCTTGGCAAGATAATAGCTTGCTGCATCAGGGTCTGAGCCTCTCATGCTCTTAATAAATGCTGATATTGTATCATAGTGGTTGTCACCCTCTTTATCATATCTTACCGAGCGCTTCTGGATACATTCCTGTGCTGTTGCAAGATCTATATGTATAACTCCATCATCTGATCTGTCTGTTGTGAGTATTCCAAGTTCAATGGCATTAAGTGCATTTCTCGCATCTCCGTTGGATATATCTGCAAGGAATTCCAGTGCATCATCGTCTATTGCTGCATTGTAGCTTCCCATGCCCTTCTTCTCATCATACACAGCACGCTTTATTATTGTCTTGATATCTTCTTTCTCTAGTGGTTTTAATTCAAATATTATTGACCTTGATATTAAAGCTCCATTTACTTCAAAGTACGGATTCTCTGTCGTTGCACCAATAAGAATTATTGTTCCATCCTCAACAAATGGAAGCAGATAATCCTGCTGTCCCTTATTAAAGCGGTGAATCTCGTCTACGAAAAGAATGGTCTTTCTTCCATACATTCCAAGATTGTCTTTCGCCTTGGCAACAACCTCTTCCATATCCTTCTTTCCGGCAACTGTGGCATTAACCTGATTAAACTCTGCACTTGTTGTATTAGCAATTATTCTAGCTAAAGTTGTCTTTCCTGTTCCAGGTGGACCATAAAATATTACTGAGCTAAGCTTATCTGCCTTAATTGCCCTGTAAAGCAGTTTGTCCTTTCCGATTATATGAGACTGTCCTACCATTTCATCGAGTGTTTCCGGTCTTAATCTCATAGCCAATGGAGATTCTGTATTCTTATTGTTTTCACGCATATATTCAAATAAATCCATAACTTATACCTGTTTTAATACATTTGCAATTATCTTAGTTCTGTTCCAAGCCACAATCTTTCAACGTAGCCTATATTGCTGATATCATTTCCCTTCAGTGTATTAGAATAAAGAATATTATCAGCATCATACGCATAGATTCGGTTCTTGTAAAAATATGTTCCCTCTGTATCTGTAACTGCATCTGATTCCAGAATTGCAACAGCTTTGCTCTTAATGTTATCCATATAGTACTGCCTGCCGCCTGAAACATATGTTAAAGCCTTGCCTTTATTATACACTTTAGATAATGAACCTGCATTAACATCTGACGCAATGTCTGTAATCTTGTTGTTATCAACTACTCGAAGCTGTCCTTTCGCATTAACATACACTATCTGACCATCTGATGAATTATATATGTAATTCTTTTCCTTAGTCATAGAATCAACATCCACATACTCACTCACTTTAGTTTCTCTGATAAGTGCTGATGTCATTGATGTACCTGAAATTCTGTATATAAGCGAATTGTCTCTATCAAATACATAATCTGCATCATTGTCTGTCTTCTTGTCTATCTTATACGCAGATGCATCTTTGCATGAGTAATAATATACTCCATCACTCTTAGAATACAGCAATGTATCCACATCTTTTCTTGTATTAAGGCTGTCTGCATTCGCTGTATACACACCTGTCATGTTCTCTGACACCGGCCATAACTGCATAACTGCATCTGCAACTGAAACCGGCTTTTCTTTTTTTTCATAATCATATGTATACAATGAGCCTGCATTAGTAAGACATACTATCAGGTGCTTTGACTCATACACATATGCCTTATTAAGATTACCCTCTATAAGAGTTGTCTGTGCCTCAGGCTGTTTCTTAACTTCTTTGACTCTGCTCATGGCAAGGCTTGTTCCATTAGTAGAACCCTCGTCATTAATAATATTAATATTCGTGTATATAACAAGACCGTCATCAGAGATATACATAATCTCTTTCTGCAGATTATCTTCTGACACAAGAACACATTCGTCCTTACTCCATATGTACATTGAATATCTGCCAGACGAGTTGGACTCATCATATGTTACCGTAACGAAATACTTTCCATTGTCACTCGCAACGCTTAAGATATTCTTACCTGAATCTATCTGTTCCGGCCACTGTGCTGTATAGAAGGTCTTACTGTCTGCCGCAAATATTGCATCACTTTCATCACACACATAATTGCTGTCCAGCCCTGCTATATCATATATCTTTCCGTTGTAGCTTACATAAAGAGCATAATTCTTCTTAGTTGCAAGCTTGTATATTCCAAATGCTGCGACACCAATAAGCACTACTGCTATCAGCACTGCCGCTATCATTTTCATTCTTTTGTTTACTTTATGTCGTGCAATTCTTATCTGTGGCTTTTCCTGATTACCATTCCTGTTGCCACCTGTTTTTCCGCTACTTTGTCCCTGCTTTCTGCTGTCCGCTTTGCTTCTGTTCTGACTCTGCTTCTTACTTTCTGTCTTGTTTCTGCTCTGATTCTTTATCGCCTGCACGCGTTTTGCTAATGCCTGTCCATAGTCACTCTGTGATTCCTCTTTTTTATCAGAAGAAGCAGACCTCTCTTTCAAAGCCTGCTTCTCCTCATATGCTTTTCTTCTGGCAAGATAATCACTGTTGTTAACTAATATAACAGGTCCATCACATCTTGGGCACTGACTGCCCTCATATTCCTGACCACATTTAGTACACAGCATAATTCTTTCCTTTTAATTATCGATTTAAATTCCGTTCTTTTATTAATTAAAATCTGAACTTATCTTCAAAATACGCCTTAAGATCTGCTATCTTTATTCTTTCCTGTTGCATTGTATCTCTGTCTCTTACAGTTACAGCACCATCTTCTTCTGAATCGAAATCATATGTGATACAGAATGGAGTACCGATCTCATCCTGTCTTCTGTATCTCTTTCCAATATTACCTCTGTCATCAAACTCACAATTGTAATACTTAGAAAGTTCTGCATACACCTTTTCTGCACCTTCATTTAACTTCTTAGAAAGTGGAAGAATACCTATCTTAACTGGTGCTAATGCAGGATGGAAATGAAGAACCGTTCTTACATCTCCGCCTTCAAGCTCTTCCTCATCATAAGCTGAGCAAAGGAATGCTAATGTTACACGATCCGCACCAAGTGAAGGCTCAATAACATATGGTATATACTTCTCCTTAGCTTCATCATCAAAGTATGACATATCTTCACCAGATACTGTCTGATGCTGAGTAAGGTCATAATCTGTTCTGTCTGCGATACCCCAG
>ERZ779658.2253-NODE-2253-length-11810-cov-3.900298_pt1 | contig 11810 bp, 8 predicted proteins | sample MGYA00511485_ERZ779658 | MGnify/ENA primary metagenome ERZ779658 (study PRJEB29588, sample SAMEA2162182) | human gut metagenome | biome: human gut; feature: human-associated habitat; material: faeces | place: Denmark | collected 2008/2010 ... | reverse complement strand
GCTTCTGCGGCAGCCTGCTGTGCGGCGGCTGCTGCGGCTGCTTTTGCCGCAGGGCACACCATCCGGGCGGCAGTTTATACCGAAGAATCCGACTCCGGGCGCGAAGAGTAAAAGACCTTGCACCATAACGCAGAATTTAGCCCGCTAAAGTGCGGCGCGGAAGAATTTCACAAAATTCAGCGTGCTGTTATGGTTATCCTGCTGACTTTTATTTAGATGTTGCCAAAACGGCGTTTTTTGGTTGACAGAAATTGAAAATTGCGATATTATAACATAGTTATTGGTGACATTTGTTTGCGGTGAGGGAACACCGCAAATGCGGAAAGGCTTAAGCCTTTCTTATTTAACACTCCTTTTGGTAGTGTTAAAATTGCCGCCATTACCAAAATGATTTGGGAGGTTATACAAACATGAAAAACACCAAGCAAGTGCTTGCACTGGCCATGGCAGTTGCAATGGCTGCGGGCCTGCTGGCTGGCTGCGGTTCTTCCGCTTCCAGCAGCGCTGAGTCTGTTGCTACCAGCGAAGCCGCTGCTACCGATACCGGCAGCAGCGATGGCACCCTGGTTCTGGCAGATACCGGCTTTGAGGGCAAGTTCAGCCCGTTCTTCGCCGCTTCTTCCGCTGACCAGCACGTTATCGACCTGACCAACATTGCCCTGCTGGGCGCTGACCGTAAGGGCGAAATGATCCTGAAGGGCATCGAGGGTGAGACCCGCGAGTACAACGGCACCGATTACACCTACTATGGCCCCGCTGACTGCGAAGTGACCGAGAATGCTGACGGCACCGTTACCTATGCCATCAACATGCGCGATGACCTGGTCTTTGCTGACGGCACCCCCATCACCATTGATGACGTCATCTTCAACCTGTATGTTTACATGGACCCGACCTATGACGGTTCCGCCACCCTGTACTCCATGCCCATTGCCGGCCTGGATGATTACCGCAGCAGCATGACCACCCTGTCCAAGCTGATTGCTGAGGCAGGCGAGGACAACACGGATAACAGCCTGTTCACCGCTGAGCAGCAGAAGGCTTTCTGGGATGCTGTTAACGAAGGCGGCACTGCATTTGCACAGGAGATCGTTGATAGCTGCGTTGCTGCCGGTTACGCTGACGAAGGCGACGTTGCCGCTGCTGCTTCCGCTTGGGGCTTTGACGGCCTGGCCGCTGACGCTACCGCAAAGGATTTCTTCCTGGCTATCGCAGAAAAATATGACTGGAACTTTGCTTCCATGGAAGCTGAGACCGCAGGTTCTGCTCTGTCTGACCTGATTCCGGCTGATGTTTATGCTTACTCCACCACCGGTGTTGCCACCGGCGCTGACGTTGACACCGTTTCCGGCATTGTCAAGACCGGCGATTACAGCATGACCATCACCACCACTGAGCTGTCCAACTCCATGATCTACCAGCTGCAGCTGCCTATCGCCTCCCTGGATTACTATGGCGACCGCAGCCTGTATGATTACGACAACCACTCCTACGGCTTCAAGAAGGGCGACCTGAGCAAGGTTCGTTCCGTCACCGGCAACCCCCTGGGCGCCGGCGCTTACACCTTCAATAAGTACAGCGATGGCGTCATCTACCTGGATGCCAACCCCAGCTACTATCAAGGCGAGCCCGCTGCCAAGCACGTCAACATGAAGGAAACCCAGGAAGCCGATAAGATTACCGGTGTTCAGGCCGGCACCATCGACATTTCCGATCCTTCTTACTCTCTGGAAGCTGCCAACCAGATCGCTACCATCAATGGTGGTAATTCTGACCTCGACGGCTCTGTCATCACCACCCGTCTGATGGACTTCCGCGGCTATGGCTACATTGCCCTGAGCGCCAACAACGTTAAGGTCGGCAATGATCCCGCTTCTGAGGAATCCAAGAACCTGCGCAAGGCTATCATGACCGTGATTGCCGCTTACCGTGATGAGGGCATCAACTCTTACTACGGCGATACCGCAAGCGTTATCAACTACCCCATCTCCAACACCTCCTGGGCAGCACCCTCCGTTACCGACGACGGCTACAAGATCGCTTACTCTACCGACGTTGACGGCAACGAGATCTACACCAGCGATATGAGCGGCGACACCAAGTATGCTGCTGCTCTGCAGGCCGCCCTCGGCTACTTCGAAGCAGCCGGCTACACCGTTGAAAACGGCCAGCTGACCGCAGCTCCGGCTGGCGCCAAGATGGAATACACCGTCAACATCGGCGCTTCCGGCAACGGCGACCACCCCTCTTTCCAGGTTCTGACCAATGCAGCCGCTGCCCTCAAGACCATCGGCTTCACCCTGACCGTCAACGACCTGGCAAACGCTTCTGACCTGTACAGCTCTTATCAGTCCGGCGTTGCCGAAGGCTGGGTTGCTGCATGGCAGTCCACCAATGACCCCGATATGTACCAGCTGTACGACAGCAAGGGTTCCACCAACTACTACCAGATCAACGATGCTGACCTGGACGAGCTGATCGAGGCTGCCCGCCAGACCACCGATCAGGATGCCCGTAAGGCCATGTACAAGGAAGCTATGGAGATCATCCTGGATTGGGGCGTTGAACTGCCGGTTTACCAGCGCAGCGAATCCGCCATCTTCTCCAGCGAGCGTATCGACACCGCTACCATCCCCAACGATCTGACCCCGTACTGGACTTACCAGTCTGAAATCAATACGATCGCTCTGAAGTAATTTCAGCGCAGCCTGTTGTTGAATTTATGGTGAGCAGCCGCTCTTGGTGCCGCACTGGTTCTGGGAGCGGTTGCTTGCTGTTAGTACAAACGGCGGCAGCATTTGCAGCCCAAATGTGGCCGTCCCATTCCCCCGGACAGTTCCCTCTGTCCGAGGGAGGGGGATGCCCATATTCGGTATCAAAGTAATGAGGTGTATCTGAAAACAAAGAAAATGACGGATGTTTCGCAAACATGAGGCGAATTTAAGGCAAAAAGCTGCAGGAATCCTTTGTGGATTCCAAGGCTTTTTAACGCAAAATTCAGTCGTGTTTGTAGGAACAGGCTAAGGCAACACCGCACAATTCCCGCCTGACGGCTTAAGCACCGCTCCGGCGGCTGCGGCACGGCATCTGCGTTGCCAAAATGCTCGATAAGACTCCAGTATTATCTGCGCTTTTGGCTTAGCATCTGCCGCACCTCGCTCGCCGTATCGGCACTTAGAATTATGCGGCATTGCCCTAAATTTTCGACTTTTTAGGTACACCATAGGCGAAGCTACAAGGCCCCGGCTCATGTGTATTTTGGAGCCATGCGGCGCAGCCATTAAAAACGCGGCCTCCCTGCCCGCGAAGGAAGGAACGATTTTTCAAGTGCGAAACTACGTCATCAAGCGTATCCTGCTTTCTTTTGTGATCCTGTTTTGCGTTACCTTCATCATCTATGTGATGATGCGCAGCCTGCCCAGCTCTTTTGCCGAGAACATGGCCATGCAGCTGTCCCAGGCACCGGGCGCAAAACCGTATCAGGAATGGCTGGATCAGCTCAACGCAGCCTATGGTCTGGATAAGGGCATCCTGCCCGGTTTCATGACCTGGCTGTCCAGCGCAGTGCATGGTCAGTTCGGTGACAGCTGGAAGTGGAACGTCCCTGTTGTTCAAAAATTCCAGGAAGTTATTGGTCTGTCTGTTGTCATGGGCGGCATCTCCTTTGTGGTGTCCATGATCATCGCTGTGCCCCTGGGCATCCTGGCTGCTACCAAACAGTATTCCCGTACCGATTACGTCATCACCGCTGTGGCTCTGGTGGGCATCTCTCTGCCCAGCTTCTTCTTTGCCACGCTGCTCAAGCTGCTGTTCTCTGTCAAGCTTGGCTGGTTTGACCTGTACGGCCTGGTCGGGCGTGATTATGCCCAGCTCAGCTCGTGGGGCCAGTTCTGTGACCGCGCCAACCATCTGGTGCTGCCCATCGTCACGCTGGTCATTGTTTCCATCGGCTCTACCATGCGTTACACCCGCACCAACATGCTGGAAGTGCTGAACGCCGACTATATCCGTACCGCCCGCGCCAAGGGCCTTTCGGAGCATGTGGTCATCTATAAGCACGCATTCCGCAACACCCTGATTCCGCTGGTTACCATCATCGGCGGTTCTCTGCCCGGCCTGTTCAGCGGTGCCTTGATCACGGAGACCCTGTTCTCCATCCCCGGCATCGGCTACATCTCTTACCAGTCCATGGTTGCGGGCGATATCCCGTTCACCATGTTCTACCTGTCCTTTATGGCGGTGCTTACCCTGGTCAGCAACCTGCTGACTGATATCATGTACGCAGTGGTTGACCCGCGCGTGCGCATTTCTTAAAGAAAGGAGACTGCACCCATGAGTGAGAATACCCAGAACAACACCCCCAAAAAGGAGCAGTACTCCCTGAACGACGACCGCCGCGTTAAGGTGCTTTCGCCCGGCGCGCTGGTTGCCAAGCGTTTCTTCCGCAACCGTCTGGCCGTTGTGGGCCTGACGATGCTGCTTGCCATGTTCGTCTTTTCCTTCATTGGCGGCGTGGTCAGCCCTTACGGCCAGGACCAGCAGTTCTACACCTACACCCAGATGTCCAAAGAGTATGTGGGTGTGACCCGCAACGATAAACTGCGCTTTGTTGTTGCCGATGGCCAGGAGTTCGGCTCCATTGCCCAGAGCAAGGGCAACGAGGCCATCAAGAAGGGTGAAGAGACCTTTACCTATAAAGATAACGATTACGAAGTGGAAACCCTGAGCGAGGACCTGTACGTCTTCCGCCAGGGCCGCACTGTGCTGGCTTATGCCGCTAAGGATATGGTCACCGCAGCGGACGGCGTGGCCGAGCTGAGCTTTGATGCCAAGCTGGCCGCCCTGACTGCCCAGGCAGCAGGGGAGACCACCTTTACTGCCGATGGCCAGGATTATGAACTGGACGCTGACGGCAATATTATCCAGAGCGGCAGCGAAATTGCCTATATCGGCCGCTTTGTCGTTTCCGCTGCTGATGCCAGTGTGGTCATCAGCCGTGACTTCCGCGACCGCCTGGAAGAAGCCATTGACGATAATATTACCGAGTTCACCTACACCGATGCCGACGGCAACGAAGCCGAGTATGACATCGTGTACGATGCCAGCACCGGCGTTTGGAGCGTGAAGCAGATGACGGAAACCTATGTGTTTGACCGTTACGCAAGCCCCAACAAGGAGCACTGGCTGGGCACCGATACCAACGGTATGGACATGCTGACCCGCCTGATGTACGGCGGCCGCGTTTCCCTGATCATCGGCTTCATCGTTGTTGCGATCGAAGGCTCCATCGGTATTGTCATGGGCGGTATCTCCGGCTACTTCGGCGGCTGGGTGGATAACCTCATCATGCGTATCGTGGACGTGTTCTACTGCCTGCCCTCCATGCCCATCATCATCATTCTGGGCGCTGCCATGGACGCCATGCGCATTGACTCCTGGACCCGTATGATGTACCTGATGCTGATCCTCGGCTTCCTGGGCTGGCCCGGCATTGCCCGCCTGGTCCGCGGCCAGATTTTGTCCCTGCGCGAGCAGGAGTTCATGACGGCAGCTGAAGCCTGCGGTATCAGCGCATGGCACCGCATCTTCCGCCACCTGATCCCCAACGTTATCCCGCAGCTGATTGTTACCTGCACCATGAGCCTTGGCTCCACCATCCTGACGGAAGCCACCCTGTCTTTCCTGGGTCTGGGCGTTAAGTACCCGTTTGCATCCTGGGGCAACATCATCAACGATGTCAACAACGCTTATGTTATGACCAACTATCTGTTCATCTGGGTCCCGGCCGGCATCTGCCTGCTGATCACGGTTCTGGGCTTCAACTTTGTGGGCGATGGCCTGCGCGATGCCTTTGACCCCAAGATGAAACGCTGATGAAAGGAGACACACACGATGGCTAAACAACAGGACGGTTACCTTTCCGCCAAGGAGTCGCGGCGTATCTCCAAAGAAAACCGCCGCATTACGGACCAGTACGAAAAACAGCGCAAGCGCAAGAATGTGCCGGAATCTGAGTATCTGACCCAGATGAAGAACCCGGAAAACGCTGTTGAATTTGATAACCTGCACACCTATTTCTTTACCGATACCGGCGTGGTAAAAAGCGTGGACGGTGTTTCGTTTGAAGTTCCCGTGGGCAAAACCGTGGGCGTTGTGGGCGAATCCGGCTGCGGCAAATCCGTTACCAGCCTTTCGCTGATGCAGCTGCTGCAGCGCCCCCAGGGCCAGATCGTTCAGGGCGAGATCCGCCTGAACCTGGGTAATGGCAAAGCTTATGATGTTGCCAAAACTCCCGGCACGGTCATGCAGCACCTGCGCGGCAACTATATTTCGATGATCTTCCAGGAGCCGATGACCAGCCTGAACCCGGTGTTCCGCATCGGTGCTCAGATCGATGAAGTCATTGCTCTGCATGACGGCGAAGGCAAGAGCAAAGAGGACATCAAAAAGCGCACCGTTGAAATGCTGGAGATGGTTGGCATCGCCAACAGCCAGGGTGTATATGAGATGTACCCGCATGAGTTGTCCGGCGGTATGCGCCAGCGTGTCATGATCGCCATGGCATTGGCCTGCAACCCCAAGGTTATCATCGCCGACGAACCCACCACCGCACTGGACGTGACGATTCAGGCCCAGATCCTGGACCTGCTGCGCAGCCTGAAGGACCGCATTAACTCCTCCATCATGCTGATCACCCATGACCTGGGTGTGATTGCCGAGATGGCAGATTACGTTGTTGTCATGTACGCAGGCCGCGTGGTGGAAAAGGGCACCGCTCAGGAGATTTTCGCAAACCCGGCTCACCCCTATACCATCGGCCTGATGGCTTCCAAACCGATCGTGGGCAAAAAGGTGGACCGACTGTACTCCATCCCCGGCAAGGTGCCCAACCCGGTCAATATGCCCAACTACTGTTACTTTAAGGATCGCTGCGAGATGGCTCTGCCCTGCTGCGATGGTGAATACCCCTGCGAGATCAGCCTGTCCCCCACGCACAAGGTCAGCTGCTACCGCTACTATGAAAATAATCGAAAGGCGGGTGAGTGACGATGGCACAGGCAGAAAGCGCAAAAAAGCTGGACTATACCCCCGTCACCTATGATGATCAGTATATTCTGATGGTCAACCAGCTTAAAAAATACTTCCCCATCAAGGGCGGCCTGATGTCCCAGACCGTGGGTCATGTCAAGGCTGTCGATGGCGTTACCTTCAACCTCAAGCGCGGCCATACCATGGGTCTGGTCGGCGAATCCGGCTGCGGCAAATCCACCACCGGCCGTACAATCCTGCGCCTTGCCGGCGAAAAAACTGGCGGTCAGGTACTGTTCAACGGCAAAGAAGTGTACGATATGACCGGCAGGGAGCTGCGTAACCTGCGTACCAAGATGCAGATCATCTTCCAGGACCCGTTCTCCAGCCTGTCCCCGCGTCTGCCGGTTGGTGAGATCATCGGTGAGGCTGTGCGCGAGCATAACCTGGTGCCCAAGGCAGAGTTCAATGATTATATTGACCAGGTCATGGATAACTGCGGCCTGCAGCCCTACCACAAAACCCGCTATCCGCACGAATTTTCCGGCGGCCAGCGCCAGCGCATCTGCATTGCCCGCGCCCTGGCCCTGAACCCGGAGTTTGTTGTGTGCGACGAACCGGTCTCTGCACTGGACGTTTCCATTCAGGCCCAAATCATCAATCTGCTGAAAGAATTGCAGGATAAATATAACCTGACCTACCTGTTCATCTCCCACGATCTTTCTGTTGTTGAGCATATTTCGGATACGGTCGGCGTTATGTACCTGGGCAACCTGGTGGAGTACGGTGCAACGCCGGATATCTTCAGCCATCCGTTGCATCCCTACACCAAGGCACTGTTCAGCGCCATTCCTATCCCGGACCCGACCATTCGCCGCGAGCGCATTGTGCTGCAGGGCTCCATTCCGTCCCCGGCCAACCCGCCCAAGGGCTGCAAGTTCCATACCCGCTGCCCCTATGCGACCGAGCGCTGCAAGACCGAAGCGCCGCAGCAGCGTGAGGTGGAACCCGGCCACTATGTTGTGTGCCACCTGTACGAAAAATGAAGCATAACGAACCCTTTGAGGATGACGGCCGCACCGTGGCCGATATGAGTGGCATTGAGCGCGACAGTATTTGGCTGCCGCGCCGCCGCAAGCAGGGCCATACCCCCGCGCAGCAGCCCCAACAGGCTGCTGACCGTCCCTGGGAGGAAGACCCCCAGCTGACCGGTAAGGAGCGCCTGTGGGCAATCCTGGGTGCGCTGAAAGCTACCCTGCTGATTTGTGGCGTCTACCTGCTCGGCCTGCTGGCCCTGCTGGCGCTGCTGTTTACCCTCTGGCATTAAAAAATACCCCCGCCTTTGTTTTGGCTGCGTGACAGCTGGAATAAGGACGGGGGTGTTTGGTTTTGTGGGGGAAGGGCAACTTGCCCGGTAAGGTGGGGGCACCCGACCCCGCCGAGAAACGTAAATATTTGCTGCAAACCTACAAACATTTGTAGTGGGACGATGCTTGCATCGTCCCGCGGATGAGCTGATGCGGTGAATTTTGTTAATGGTATTCGGGACAAGGTTTCGGAACGGTCAAGACTGTTCCCTACAGAAGCTTTTTTAGCATGTGGTGGATGATTTATGTTCCTCAAGAACGGGATGAGGGCATCCCACCCTACAGTGCCTAAATAAAAGTACAACACAAAAGCGCACCGCACACCCTATCCAAGGGGTTGCGATGCGCCTTTTATTATTCATTGCTTTCTTGATGGAAAATAATATTATTGTGTTATATTATTAAAGCTTCTGCTTCCTTCTTTGAAGGAACAAAAACCCCCGTAAATCAATGCAGATGCAGATGGCGGGGCACGCCGTCGATGTAGATGGGGGTCAGCTCGGCCTGGATAAGGGGGCGGGCATAGTGATGGAATGCTTCGGTCACATGCATGCCGTCCGGGCTGATCCAGTCATCCGGCACGCGCTTTTCCAGGTTGGCAACCTTCTGCACATCTACCATCTCGGTTTCGGTGCGGTACGGCATATCCGAAATGCGGCGGATGGCGCACATCTTACCGGTTTCGCCGCGGTAAGCAGCTTCCACCGAAGCACCGCCCACTTGGTATGCCTCGGTAATGTCGGTGCGGCTTGCCAGATGGGAGGCACAGCGCTGCAGGGTAGAGAACTCGATCGCGCGGGTCTTGCAGCCCAGGCGCACATGGATCAAATCCGCCAGGTAGCGGCTGGTGCCGGACAAAATGGCTTTATGGCCAAAAGCATCCAGCTGGCCTGCTGTGGATACCAAATCACACAGGAAAACGCCGTCCTTGTTTTTTACGCCCTCGCTGGCCGCAATGATCACATTGGACTTGCGGCGCTGCAGCTCGTCCACCTTGGCAAGGAACTTGTCCTGATCGAAGGGCACCTCCGGCAGCAGGATCAGATCCGGGCCTTCGCAGTCGTCGCCGCCCGCAAGGCAGGCCGCACCGGCAAGCCAGCCCGCATGTCGGCCCATGATCTCGGCCACGGTCACGCTGCGGATGTCATACACGGAGGAATCCCGGATGACTTCCTTCAAAATGGTGGCAATGTACTTGGCGGCAGAGCCGTAGCCGGGGGTGTGGTCGGTCAGGCACAGGTCGTTGTCGATGGTCTTGGGCACACCGATGAACCGCACGCTGCTGCCCACGCGCTCACCGTAGCGGGAAAGCTTTGCGATGGTGTCCATGGAGTCGTTACCGCCAATGTAGAACACCGCGCAGATGTCGTACTTGTCAAACAGGGTGAACAGTTTGATGAAGGGTGTGGAGTCCACATCCGGGTCCGGCAGCTTGTAACGGCAGCTGCCAAGGTAGCTGGAAGGCGTGCGCTTGAGCAGTTCAATGCTCATGCGGTCGTCCAGCAGGACGTTCAGCTCCAGCATTTCTTCCTTGAGCAGACCTTCGATGCCGTATTTCATGCCGTACACCTTGTCTGCACCCAGGCTGCAGGCGGCTTTGTACACGCCTGCCAGACTGGAGTTGATCACGGCGGTAGGGCCGCCGCTCTGACCAATGATCACATTCTTGGCCATGAGTACCTCCTTTTGCAAATTTCATTCTTATCATTTGTACATCGCTGCAGGTTCCGGCTTCCGCGCCGCCAGAGTGGGGTTTGGTCTAAAGGCCCTGCACTGCCCGCAGACCGTGCGGCAAACAAACCGGATGCTGCAAGTGATACAAAAAAGTTTGCGGCATGTGCACACCCTTTTTGTAAAATGTGCAAAATTACCACATCCTTATTGTACCTGTTTTGCCTGTTGTATGCAAGACCTAATTGGTTGCACAGGCAAAAAAATTATGATAAAATAAAAAACGCACAGCCCCGGGCGGATAAAACCCCCTTCTGTGCGGGAAAAATGGAGAAAGCTGGAAAAACCATGGGCATTTCACACGAGTATCATTCTGCGCCGCGCCGGGCACGGCGCGGTACAGTCAGCGGCAAGCTGCGCTTTCTGGGCGCAGTGGTCGCCATTTTGCTGGTATCCTACGCCATCACGGCCATTCTGGAAAAGGGCGCAGAGGGCGCGGACGATACCCCATCCACCAACGCCAGCGGCATTGCACAGGACATTCTGGCACCACTGCCCATGCAGGGCGAAGCGGATAGCAGCAGTACTGCACAGGATGGCAGCACCGGTGGGCAGGCCGTCACACTGGAGAACTTTGGCCCTGCAAAGCAGAGCGCTGGGGCCTATACCGTCAAAGCCTATGATGCCAGCGTCATCCGCCAGCCCAGCTGCGGGCAGGTGGACCTGAGCTACTTTGCGGACGCAGCCTTTCTGGGCGACAGTCTGACGGTGGGCTTCTCGGATTACCAGATCAATCTGGACGGGGCACTCATCTGCGGCTATACCGGCGTTGGCCCGGATGCCATTGTGAACCGCAGCGCAGTCAAAAGCCCCACCCGCGGGCAGGAGGTAGCGCTGGATGTGCTGGCCGCTGCCCGGCCCAAGAAGCTGTATATCCTGCTGGGCACTAACACCCTCACCACGCTGGGCGCTTCGGACCGCTTCCTTGCCTACTATGGCCAGATGCTGGATATGCTGCGCGAGGCTTTGGGCGAGGACTGCGTGATCTACGTGCAGTCTATCCCGCCGGTGCGACCCTCGGCATCTGCTGAAAAGCCCGGCCTTGCATCGGATGTGCTGCGCGGTGTGAACGAGCAGCTGGCTCAGCTGGCCGCCAGCAAGGGATGCGTTTACCTTGACCTGTGGGAGACCCTTGCCGACGGCGAGGGCAACCTGAAAGAGATGCTTGCAGCGCCGGATGGCGTGCATCTCTCTGCAGGCAACGGCTACGGCGCATGGGTCACCTACCTGCGCAACCACGCCAAGTACAGCGCGGATAATTCCTGGACGATGGGCAGCATTTACAGTGCACAGTAAAACGGAGTGAAAAATAAAGAGCCGTTGCACAAAATGGATGTGCAATGGCTCTTTTGTGTATGATGCAGTTTCCCACAGCGACCCTACGGTGAAAAAGTGTTTCAGAAAAGCCCGCAGGCTTTTCTGAAACACAAATATAAAATAAATTTTCCGCTGAAAATGCCCAGAGCAAAGCGGAGGGCATTCAAATGATTCAGTTCTCCGCAGAAATATCCTGACCGAAATACTTCTCGCTCAGCTCCTTCAGGGTGCCGTCGGCACGCAGCTCCTCAATGGCGGTGTTGATGGCTTCCAGCAGGGAAGCGCTGTCGTCGCCCTTGCGCACCGGGATGGCCACATGAGAAGCGTCCTCGGTCTGGGCCACCAGCTTGAAGTCGGCGTCCGGAT
>ERZ779658.2250-NODE-2250-length-11822-cov-2.400867_pt1 | contig 11822 bp, 15 predicted proteins | sample MGYA00511485_ERZ779658 | MGnify/ENA primary metagenome ERZ779658 (study PRJEB29588, sample SAMEA2162182) | human gut metagenome | biome: human gut; feature: human-associated habitat; material: faeces | place: Denmark | collected 2008/2010 ... | reverse complement strand
TACAGATTAATGTTTTATTTAAATTAACAATAAGAGACCATACAAATATAAGCCGAGATATGTAATGAAAAGCTTATATTTGTAGGATTCCTTGTTAAAATAAATAAAATTATCACACTGTAAGTCAAATTAGAGCAAAAAGGCGGAAATGCTTGCTAATACTGGAAAAATATTGTATAATATAAATGGAGAAGATAAGGGGGAGTTTTATGAGTACTTTAAAAACATTTGCCAAATATGCAATTTGGTTAATATTATTTTGGGTATTATCAGATATTTTGATATATTATGGAATAAATTCAACATATAAAGCTATTAGTAATAAAGGAGAAAATCCCAAACAAGTTACAATTAATTCGGCAGAAGCAACTAAAGTTAACGGAAGAATTATAGGAAAGGTCTCTAATGATGAAGAAAATGACTTGAGTGGAAAATTTTTGAAAATCGATTTATATGCAGAAAATGGTAATTTGCTAGCAACAGAATATGAGGAAATAGGAAATCTAAGAGCAAATGAAGTAAAAAGCTTTGAAACATATTTTAAGATGCAAGATGTAAAATCTTATGGAATAACAGTGGTAGAACAAAAAGAAGAAAACACAGATGGAGTATTTATGACTGAGGATATGACAAAAATTGGGGTTTTAGCACTATTAACATATATGATATTTTTTTAGAATGAATTATAATATTATTGACAATAATTGGAAAATGTGCTATAATATCTAATGATAACACGTAAACAATTTACATAGGTGTTTACTAACACCAAGGAGGAAAAAATAGTATGTGTGACAGAGTGAAAGTAAAAGATTACCCAGGACTTGTTATGAAGGCTACAGAGGCTGTTCGGTTAAAAAGAATCAACCCAGCACTGCCTGGATACGAGATGCTGATTAAGGCAATTGTCATATACATGGTAGAAGGACCTACCAATCTCTATGACAACGTAGCTGATGAAACGTCAGTCATTCCAGGACTGAAGCCGTTAACAGAAGGCGAAGAAGAACGCCATCCAGTGAAACAGTACATCCTTGAAGCGATGAGAAGTGTTGGAAACACAGAAGAGGATGTAAAAGGGTTCATAGCGGACCTGGCGAACTACTGTAAATAATAACACATATTCCCCTGAGCAAGAATGCTTGCTTGGGGGTTTTTCTATATAATTTATTAATTTGCTCAAAAATAAAATGCACACTTTTAAAACTAATGCATAAAATTAAGCAAGAGGTGATAAGAGTGGCATATTCAGAATGATACAATGTGAAGCTGGCGGTGAAGGAGATAATGGAATGAAAGCAGCATTAACAGTTGTAATAAATAGAGTAAGAACATCAGAAGGAGAATATTCAAGAGTATCACAAGGTGGAAATATAAGAAATATAATTTTTCAACCAGGACAATTTGATTGTGTAAGAGAAACAATAAGAAATCAATATAATTCACAAAATATATATAACATGACTCCAACAGATATTCATTATTATATTGCTGATTGGGCATTGGCTGGTAATAAACTTAATGAAATAGGTGATTGTTTATGGTATTTGAATCCATTTAGACCAACATGTTCATCAACTTTTCCAAGTAATGGTTCTGGAACATTTCACACAAGATATGGAAATCATTGTTTTTATAGGCCTACTGCAAATATTCTCAAACATAGAAAAAAATATTTCAAACTATTGCAATTCACATAAAAAAGTGATAATATAATGACATAATAAAAACGAAGAAAAAGAAGAGTACATTTGAACTATTTGTAGAGAAAAGAAGTCGTGGGCTGAAAGCTTCTTAAATAAAGGCAAATGGAAGGTAGCTTTTGAGTTGATAATCTGAAATAGTAGTAAGATTATTCGTAATACTGCGTTAAAGTAAATTGAGAAATTATCAAAAAGATAATAATTAAGGTGGTACCGTGAGATATAGAACTCGCCCTTATGTGAAAACATAAGAGTGAGTTTTTTGTTCTATAAAGGAGGAATTTTATAATGTTAAAAATAAAATCAAAAAGACAAGGTGCAGAATTAACAAGTATATTAAAAGATGGAAACGAAATGTTATTTGATGGAAAAACATTTTGGAATAGACAATCACCAATATTATTTCCAATAGTGGGACAAATAAAAGATGGAAAAACACAAATAGAAGGAAAAATATATGAAATGTCTCAACATGGATTTGCAAGAGATATGGAATTTGAAGAAATAGAAGAAAATCGTTATGTATTAAAATATAATGAACAAACATTAGAAAAATATCCATATAAATTTGAATTACATGTTATATATAAGATTGTAGGAGATGCACTTCAAGTAACTTATGAAGTAAAAAATATAGATAATAAAAAAATTTATTTTGGTATAGGAGGACATCCTGCATTTAAATGCGATTATAGTACAGGAGATTATGAGATAGTATTTGAACAAAATGAAGAAAATATAGAATTTTTGAAATTAAGAAATGGATTAATAGATATGGAAAATGCCACAAATATCTTAGAAGAAAATAAGATTCATCTAACAGAAAATATATTTGATAATGATGCAATAATAATGAAAAATATAAAATCAAATAAAGTAATATTGCAAAATAGAAATACTAATAAAAAAATATTAGAATTTGACTTTACAGATTTTCCATATTTAGCATTATGGTCAAAAAAAGGAGCACCATTCGTCTGTATAGAACCATGGCAAAACACAGCAGATAAAATTGATAGTAATCAAATTTATAAAGAAAAAGAAAATATTTTATCAATAGAACCAGATGAAATATATTCTTGTAAATATATTGTTAAATTTTATTAAAAAGGAGAGAAAAGATATGAGTAATCATAAATTAATGGATAAATATAATCCAAAAGAATTTGAAGAAAATTTATATAATGAATGGGAAAAGAAAGGTTATTTCAAGCCATCAATGGATAAAAGAAAAGAAAGTTTTTGTATAGTAATGCCACCACCAAATGTAACAGGAAAATTACATATGGGACATGCATTAGATGGAACAATGCAAGATATGTTAATAAGATATAAAAGAATGTGTGGATATAACACATTATGGGTACCAGGAACAGACCATGCAGCAATTGCAACAGAAGTAAAAGTTGTAGAAAAAATGAAAAAAGAAGAAGGATTAACAAAAGCTGATATAACAAGAGAACAATTTTTGGAAAGAGCATGGGCTTGGACAAAAGAATATGGAGGAACAATCCAAAAACAACAACGTAAATTAGGTTGTTCATGTGATTGGGAACGTTCAAGATTTACAATGGATGAAGGATTATCACAAGCTGTATTAGAACAATTTGTAAATTTATATAAAAAAGGACTAATATATAAAGGAACAAGAATGATAAACTGGTGTCCATCTTGTCATACATCATTATCAGATGCAGAAGTTGAATTTGAAGAAGAACCATCACATTTATGGCATATAAGATATCAAATAAAAGGAACAGACAGATATGTAATAGTTGCAACAACAAGACCTGAAACAATGCTAGGAGATAGTGCCGTTGCAGTACATCCAGAAGATGAAAGATATAAAGATATAATTGGAAAAACATGTATATTACCAATTATGAATAAAGAAATTCCAATAATTGCAGATGACTTTGTAGAAAAAGACTTTGGAACAGGTTGTGTAAAAATAACACCAGCACATGATATGAATGATTATCAAGCAGGATTAAGACATAATCTAGAAATAGTAGAAGTATTTGATGATTCATCAATAATGGGAGATTTAGTACCAGAATATAAAGGATTAACAACATTAGAAGCACGTAAACTAATAGTAAAAAAACTAGAAGAACTAGGTGCACTTGTTAAAATAGAAGATTATACACATAATGTTGGAAAATGTTATAGATGTCATAATACAGTAGAACCAAGAATATCAAATCAATGGTTTGTAAAAATGAAAGAATTAGCAGAACCTGCAATAAAAGCAGTTAAGGAAGATGATATAAAATTTATTCCAAAGAGATATGAAAAAACATATTTTAACTGGATGGAAAATATTCAAGATTGGTGTATATCACGTCAATTATGGTGGGGACATAGAATACCAGCATATTATTGTGATGAATGTGGACATATAAATGTAAGCAAAACAGCACCAGAAAAATGTGAAAAATGTGGTTCAACAAAATTACATCAAGATGAAGATTCTCTTGATACATGGTTTAGTTCAGCATTATGGCCATTCTCAACACTTGGCTGGCCTAATATGGATAGTGAAGATTTAAAAACATTTTATCCAACAAATGTATTAGTAACAGGATATGACATAATATTCTTCTGGGTAGCAAGAATGATATTTTCTGGATTAGAATGTATGAAACAAAAACCATTTAGTGATATATTAATACATGGTATTGTAAGAGATAGTCAAGGTAGAAAAATGTCAAAATCATTAGGAAATGGAATAGACCCATTAGAAGTTATTGATCAATATAGTACAGATGCATTAAGATTTTCATTGGTTTTAGGAATTTCAGCAGGAAATGACATAAGATATATGCCAGAAAAACTAGAACAAGCCTCAAACTTTGCAAATAAATTATGGAATGCTGCAAAATTTGTATTAATGAATTTAGATGGTGTTGAAAAATTACCAAAATTAGATGAAATTGATATAGCAAAATTAGCTAAAGAAGATAAATGGATAATATCAAAATTAAATACATTATCAAAAGAAGTAAATGAAAACATTACAAATTATGATTTAGGAGTTGCAACACAAAAAATATATGACTTTATATGGAATGAATTCTGTGATTGGTATATAGAGATTGTAAAAACACGTTTATATGGTGATGATAAAGAAAGCAAATTAATGGCACAAGTAACATTAAATGAAGTATTAATGAATTCATTAAAATTATTACACCCAATTATGCCATTTATAACAGAAGAAATATATTTACAATTATTTAATATTGATGAAAGTATAATGATTTCAAAATTCCCACAATTTGATGAAAAATATAATTTTAAAGCTGATGAAGAAGAAATTGAAAAATTAAAAGAAATAATTATAGGAATTCGTAATTTAAGAGCAAGTTCAAATGTACATCCATCAAAAAAGACAGAATTAATATTTGTAACAACAAAATATAAATATTTAATAAATCAATCTGAAGGATTTTTAAAGAAATTAGGATATAGTGAAAATATCAAAGTTCAAGAAAACAAAGAAGGAATTGCACAAAATGCATTATCAATCATAACAGATGGGATTGAATTATATATACCTTTTGAAGAACTTGTTGATATTGAAGAAGAAAGAAAACGTATGGAAGAAGAAAAGAAAAAAGTTATTGCTGAAATTGAAAGAGCAAGTAAAATGCTTTCAAATCCAGGATTTGTTAATAAAGCTCCAGAAGCTAAAATTAATGAAGAAAAAGCAAAACTTGAAAAATATCAAAATATGTTAAAAAATCTTGAAGAAAGATTAAAATAATTAATTAGAGCGCATAATTTTATGTGCTCTTTTTAGTTATATTTATTATATTAACAGCATATTATAATTTAGTATAAAAGAGAAAGGATGATATTAAATTATGATAGAAGAAAGAAAAGGTACGACAATTAATCAAAACATTGTTCAAAATATAGTATTAGAAAATAGAGAAAAGCTTAATGTATCAGGAGTAAATGATGTATTAAGTTTTGATGATCAAGTAGTAATGATAGATACAGAATTAGGATTACTTACAGTAAAAGGAGAAAATATTAGAATAAATAAATTAAGTTTAGATACATCAGAAGTAATAGTTGATGGAGAAATTTCAAGCTTAACATATAGTCAAAAAGCACAAGAAAAAAATGGAGGAACATCATTATTAAGCAAAATCTTTAAATAAAAGAAAGGCATAAAATGGTAGAAAATCAAACATATTTATTTATAGTTTTTTCATTAACAGGAATTGGATTAGGAGTGTTATTTGACTTTTTTAGAGCATTAAGGAAAACATTTAAAACACCAGATTTAGTTACATACCTAGAAGATATAATATATTGGATATTAGCAGGAATAATTGTATTATATAATGTATGGTTCTTTAATGATGGAGAAATCAGAATATATATGATATTAGGAATATTGATAGGAGCAGTAATATATACATTAACATTGAGTACAATATTTATAAAAATAAATTATTTTATAATGAGTAAAATAAAAATAATATTGACATTTATCAGCAAAATCTTCAAAATTCCAATAAAATTTATTAATAATATATTAAATAAATTAAAAAAACTAATTAAATTCAAAGAGAAAAAAGGGGAATTTGGAAAGTAATGGAGAATAATATATTATCTAAAGTTTAAAAAAATGGAGAGCACTTATGAAAAAGAATAAATTTTTAATACCTGTCTTTTTAATTGCCATAATAGTATGGGGAGTGGTGTTAATAAGACAACAAAAAAATATAATACAATATCAAAAAGAAATCAAAGAATTATCTACAAAAATAAATGTAGCACAAGACGAACTAGATCAAAACAAACAAAATTTAGAAGAAGAAATAAATAAATCAAATTCACCAGAATATATAGAAAAAGTAGCACGCGAAAAACTAGGAATGTATTTACAAAATGAAAGAGTTTATGTCGATAGTAATAAGTAAATCCTTAAAACATTCAAGTTTTAAGGATTTATCTTTATTTTTATTAAGTCTCAAAAGAATCCAAAAAATTTAAATTAAAAAATCAAATAAATAGGAGGTAGTTATGTCAGATTTAGAAAACATGACATTATTAGAGTTGAGAAATTTTGCCAAAGAGCATAACATAAAAAATATCTCAAAGCTAAAAAAAGAAGAATTAATAGTATTATTAAATCAAATTAAAGATTCATCAAAACCAAAAGTAGAAGAAAATGACGAATTAAGATATGATGAGAATGATGATGAACAAATGGGAGAATTATCAGAAGCAAGTTCAACAATTGAGTATAAGGTAACAAATGATGATGATCAAATTGTTGAAGGAATACTTGAAGTATTACCAGATGGATATGGATTTTTAAGAGGAGATAATTACTTATCAAGTCCAAAAGATGTATATATTTCACCAATTCAAATAAGAAGATTTAAACTAGATACTGGTGATATAATAAAAGGAATTGCTAGAACAAAAGAAGGAGAAAAATTCCCCTCATTAATATTTGTTGGAGAAGTAAATGAAGAACATCCAGAAAAGGCTGCAAAAAGAAAAAGATTTGATGAATTAATACCAATTTATCCAAATGAAAGACTAAAACTTGAAACAAAGCCAACAGAATATGCAATGAGAATAATTGATTTAATTTCACCAATAGGAAAAGGACAAAGAGGAATGATTGTTGCTCCACCAAAAGTAGGAAAGACAACATTATTAAAGAAAATAGCAAATAGTATATCAGAAAACAATCCAGAAGTTGAATTAATAGTTTTACTTATAGATGAAAGACCAGAAGAAGTAACAGACATGAAACGTTCAATAAAAGGACAAGTTATTTATTCAACATTTGATGAAATGCCAGAACATCATGTAAAAGTAGCTGAAATGGTATTAGAAAGAGCAAAAAGAATAACAGAACATAATAAAGATGTTGTAATATTATTAGATAGTATTACAAGATTAGCAAGAGCATATAATTTAGTTATGCCATCATCTGGTAAAACATTATCAGGAGGCCTAGATCCAGCAGCATTACATAAACCAAAAAAATTCTTTGGAGCAGCAAGAAATATTGAAAATGGGGGAAGTTTAACAATACTTGCAACAGCATTAATTGAAACAGGAAGTAGAATGGATGATGTAATATTTGAAGAATTCAAGGGAACAGGAAATATGGAAGTACACTTAGATAGAAAACTATCTGAAAAACGTATATTCCCAGCAATTGATATAAATAAATCTGGAACAAGAAGAGAAGATTTATTATTGACAAAACCAGAATTAGAAACAGTATTTGCATTAAGAAAAGCATTAAATAATTTACCTGTTGCAGATGTTACAGAGCAAATAATTTCTCAAATTACCAAAACAAAAAATAATGAAGAATTTATAGAGAAGATGGATTCTTATTTAAAAAATTATAAAAACTAGAGAAATAGAATTTCTGCATTTCGCGGAAATTCTATTTCTATATAATAAACTAATTATTTTGATTAGAATATTTTTGCTCAGCAGCAGTTATTTTTTGTTGTTCAGCATTTTCTGTTTGATACCAACCTTTTTCTGCCATCAAATTATAAATTTTATTTTGAATATTCAAACATTCATTTAAAGCTTCTTTAAAAGCAGTATGAACTTCAGCTGTTGTTGATTCTATTGCACCATGTAAATATAAGTCACAAACACCTTTAACAACAAGAAGTTCATTTTCCATTAAATCTTTATCTTGCATAATTACAATTCCTTTCTTTTATAATAAATTTAAAAATTTGTTATACAATTCAGTATGCTTTTGCTCTAATTCACCAATAAAAGTAGCAAGAGTTGGATCAGTAAGTTGTGTAGCTGTTTTTTTGCTACATGTTTTCATATAGTTTTCATGTCCTAAAGCATCTTCAACATATAAAAGCTCTTTATTTGTCATAAAATATCACCACCTAAATATATAATTTCCGAAAATTATAAAAAAATACATTTACTTTTTTTGGAAAATATGGTATAATTCAATTTTGAAACCGTTTTTTGTATCCAAAATAATAATTTGTTTAGGAGGAGTAGCAAAATGAGTAAAAAACGGCAAAAACAATTTGGGGCAATATCAATCTTTTTTAGAACATTAATAACAGCTTTTTCAATTTTTGTAGCAATAGCAACTATATTGGGGTGTGTAAAAATAACTCAAAATGCTGAAGAAACAATTGAAGTTGGAGCAAATGTTCAAAATGCAACAATAAAATGGCTCTTTTGGGATGTGTCTGATAAGGCAGTAATCTCAATTAATACAGTAGATACAACAAAAATTGGAGATTATAAAATTAGCTATATATTTGGAATCAGAATTTTAAATCAAACAATACATGTTGTGGACACTCAGCCACCAATTATAACATTAAAAGGAGATGCTGTTGTTCAAACTAAAAATATTGAAAACTATAGAGAACCAGGATATGAAGCATTGGATAACTATGATGGAGATTTGACCTGGAAAGTTCAAAGAAAATGTGTGCCAGATGAGTTTGAAGTTGGAAAGTACATATTTATTTATTCAGTTTCAGATAGTTCTGGAAACACAGCAACAATTGAACGAATTGCCTATTTGCAAGGAAATGGCTACTAACCAAATGAGTCAATTAGTCTAATGAGATTAATTGGCTCAATTTGTTTGAAATTTGATTGGAAAATTATGTAAAATATATTATGATACATGTGTACGAACTTTGAAAATTTATTATAGGAGGCAAGTTATGCTTTATAAACAGCTTCAATTTACAACAGGTTGGTTTGGAAAACTAATGTTTAAATTTGATTCAAAAATTGATATTCGGTTTGATGATGTAATAGGATATGATGCTTAAAAAATTAAATTACGTCAAGCAATTTCTAAAATTTTAAATAATCAAGAAAGTAAGCCAAAAGGCATTATCATTAAAGGCCCTGAAGGAACAGGAAAAACTTTTATGGCAAAAGTATTTATTGGTGAAGCACAAATGCCATATATGATTATTTCTGGAGGAGAAGTAAAAAGTGCAACAGATATAAAAAGAATTTTTTCAGTAGCAAGACTTAAAAAATCTTGTATTATTTTCTTTGATGAATTTGATGCAATTGACAAAAATGATAATGGAGAAAAAATTTGTGCTCAGTTTAATTTTGAAATGAGTAAGAAAGATAATATTCTTGTAGTTGCAACAACAAGAAAAGAAAATATCGAAAGAAGTGTTAAACGTCTTGGAAGATTTGATATCAAAATTAAGATGTATTTTCCTGATGCCAAGGAACGAAAAGAAATTATTGAATATTGGTGTCAAAAAAATGAAATATCTACTAGTGAAGATAGTTTTATGATTGCCAAGAAATGCTTTGGAAAAAGTTTTTTGAAAATAATCCATATTATGGATGGTGCAAAAGAAGATTTAATTAATGCTGAAAGATTGTTAAGAAAATATTTGGTAGAATATTGTTTTGATGATGAATTGGGAATTGTACCTATTTCAAGTATTAATGTTTCATTGTTAGCTGGTACTGATGTAAATAATCAAGTACTTAACAGAATAAAGGAACTTTTAAATAAGTTTTACGAAGAAACTAAAAAGATTATTACTGAACATAAAGATATGGTTACTGAAATGGCAGAAAAATTGTTAGAGCAGAAAATCCTTGATGAAAAAGAAGCATATGAAATCTATGATAAATATCAATCCAAATAAATATTTGGACTAATTTTAAGTAATAAATAAATCCCTTGTTATCAATTTGATAGCAGGGGATTTATTAGAATAAAGCCTTGATTTTTCAAGGCTTTTATGATATGATGTAACCGAAAAAATAACCTTAAAGAAAGGTATGAAAATGGAAATAAAAGAACAAATAATAGTACTAGTAAAATCTAAAAAATCCAAAACAATAAACATAAAAGAAATAAGAGAAAACCTAAATCTTGAATATACTCCACAAAATGAAAAAATACTAAAAAACGAAATTGAAAAATTAGTTCAAGAGAGATATATAGAACCACAAAAAACATCAAAAACAAATGTAGAAGGAATTTCAGAAAAATATAAAATAATAAAACAAGATGATGCAAATATAAAACAAGAAATTATAAATTTATCAAATAAGCTTAAAATAGACTATTATTTAAAAAATACAAAAGAATATCAAAAAGACAAAGAAATTATTAATTCAATAAGTAAATTTATTTCAAAACCGATAGAAGGTGTCTTAACAATAAACGAAAGATCATATCAAATATTTCAAAACGAAAAATTGCTCAAAGAAAGAGAAGATATAATAAAAAAGCTTGGATTAACATTACAAGATTTAAAATGTTATGAAACTTATGAACCATTTTTTTATTATGAAAACAAAGAATTTAGTAAAGGAAAAATTTTAATAATAGAAAACAAAGATACATTTTGGACAATACAAAATGTAGTAAAAACAACTAAATATAAAAATATATATTTAGTCATATATGGAGAAGGAAAAAAGATATTAAAAAGCTTTGAATTTATCAATAATTTTAAATTAGAAAATAACATAATCGAATATTTTGGAGATATTGATTATGAAGGAATAAATATTTATGAACAGTTAAAAAGTAAGTATTCACAATATAATATAAAAGCCTATAAAACAGGATATCAAAAAATATTAGATATAGAAAAAAATCCCAATAAAATAAGAGCAAATCAAATTTGTAATTTAAAAAACAATGAAGAATTTTTAAAAGAATTTGATAAAGATTATCAAAGAAAATTACAATATATATTTGAAAATAAATTATATATCCCACAAGAAGTGTTTAATGCAAGTATTGCAGAAAAAATAATGAAAGGAGAATAGATTTTGGAAAACGAAGAAAAAGAAGTATTTACAGCAGAAGAGATAAAAAAACAAGCTTATGAAGAAATAATAAAAGATGTAATAGAAGAAATAGATTCAAGAGAAGAAAACTTAAAAATCTATTATCCTTATTTTGTAATAAATAAAAAATTACAAGATGAAAAAACTGAAATTGACTTAAATTCAGTATTTGTAGCAATATTATCATATTTACTTTATACAGGAAAATTAAATAATAGAAAAATCGAATATCAAGATATAGTGGATTTTACAGAATATTTTATTTATAAAATATATAAT
>ERZ779658.2248-NODE-2248-length-11828-cov-2.102862_pt1 | contig 11828 bp, 9 predicted proteins | sample MGYA00511485_ERZ779658 | MGnify/ENA primary metagenome ERZ779658 (study PRJEB29588, sample SAMEA2162182) | human gut metagenome | biome: human gut; feature: human-associated habitat; material: faeces | place: Denmark | collected 2008/2010 ... | reverse complement strand
GCTCATTGTCTGCGGCGTGTCGGACACAGCCGGCGGAGTGTTCAAACGTGGCAAAGACACAGAATAAGATGTCAAACGCGGCATGAAAGAAACACTCGCATTTTCCTCTAAAGAAGAGCCCCGTCCATTACAGACGGAGTTCTCTCATCTCGCGTATTTTCCATAGTATTCCATTTTGTCCGTTCCGTCAGTCCGGGGCGGCTTTTTTAGAACAAGGCGTGCAGTGAAAATCAGACACGCTCATCCATCGGGACATAAATCTTATGCTCGCCGACGTTTTTGTAGGCAGGACGCATGATCTTGCCGCCGCCTGCAACTTCCTCCAGACGGTGCGCACTCCATCCGGCGATTCGCGCGATGGCGAAAATCGGCGTGTAGAGTTCGACCGGAAGTCCGAGCATGCTGTAGGCGAATCCGCTGAAGAAGTCGACATTCGGGCTGACACCTTTATAGATCTTGCGCTCGGCGGCAATGATCTGCGGGGCAAGACGTTCCACTGCCGTGTAGAGTGCGAATTCTTTTTCATAGCCCTTTTCTGCGGAGAGACGCTTTACGAATCCGCGGAAGATCTGTGCACGCGGATCGGACAGCGAATAGACCGCGTGTCCCATACCGTAGATCAGACCGGCGTGATCGAACGCTTCCTTGTGGAGCAGGGCAGTCAGGTAACGGCTGATCTCCTCCTCGTCCGTCCAGTCCTTGAGATTGGCCTTCATATCGTCGAACATGCGCACCACCTTGATGTTGGCACCGCCGTGCTTGGGACCTTTGAGGGAACCTAACGATGCCGCAATAACGGAGTATGTATCGGTTCCGGAGGAAGATACCAGGTGGGTGGTAAAGGTGGAGTTGTTACCGCCGCCGTGTTCCATGTGAAGAATCAGGGCAATATCCAAAAGCTTTGCTTCAAGCGGCGAGAACTTGCTGTCCGGTCTTAAAATGTGCAGAATATTTTCGGCGGTGGAATATTCTTCCTTCGGGGAATGAATAAACAGGCTCGCGCCGTCATGATAATGCTTGTATGCCTGATAACCGTACACGGATAAAAGCGGGAAAAGACTGATTAACTGCAGACATTGTCTGAGAACATTGGGAAGCGAAACATCATCCGCCATCTCATCGTAAGAATATAAGGTAAGGACACTGCGCGCAAGCGTATTCATCATGTCCTTGCTGGGCGCCTTCATAATAATGTCACGCACAAAGCTGGTCGGCAGCGTCCGGTAACTGCTCAGCAGAGCCGAAAAGTCGCGCAGCTCATGCTTCTTGGGAAGCTTGCCGAAAAGCAGCAGATAGGTACATTCCTCAAAGCCGAAGTGGCTGTCCTCGGGAAGTCCGGCAATCAGATCTTTGACATTGTAACCACGATAGAAGAGCTCGCCGTCTGCGGGAACAGATTCACCATTGACAATTTTTGTGGAACTGACTTCCGAGATCTCCGTCAGTCCGACCAGGACACCTTTTCCGTTCAGATCGCGCAGACCGCGTTTGACATCGTATCTTGTGTATAATTCCGGGTCTATTTTTGAACATTCGGCAGACTTTGCGGCCAGCCGACGCAGTTCGGGTGTAATTTCACAGAATTGATTCATTGTTAGCCCTCCTTAATGTTTTCGTCTTTTCATCATAGCATATGTACTTATTTTTATACAAGAAAATTGAATTATATTTAATGAAAATTTTAAAATTTAAAAGAAAACTGGTACCTTAAAAAGGGAAAGTACCAAAAAATGCTTTCTTTTTTCAGAAGAGTCTATTACAATAAAAAAGGATCATCAGATGTAAAAAGGGAGGATACAGGATGGATCTGAATATAGAGTTGCTGGCAGAAAAGGCAATCGAGGCAAAGGAACATGCGTATGTACCATATTCCCATTTCAGGGTAGGTGCGGCGCTTCTTACTGCAGATGGTAAGATTTATACGGGATGCAACATCGAAAATGCCGCGTACACACCGACGAACTGTGCGGAGCGGACGGCGTTTTTCAAGGCGGTATCCGAAGGGGAGCGTGATTTTACGGCAATCGCCATCAGCGGTGACGCGGACGATTATCTGTATCCGTGCGGCGTGTGCAGACAGGTAATGTCGGAGTTCTGCAAGGCGGATACGTTTCAGATCATCCTGGTAAAGGAGGACGGAACATATAAGATTTTTACCTTGGAGGAGCTTCTGCCGGGCGCTTTTACCGAGACAGAGCTGAAAAAAGGACAGCGGATGTAGGGCGTCCGCAACAGAGGAAGGAGAGCGTTATGAGATATTCGATTGAGGGAGAACCGCTTCCGGTTGTAATCTGCAATCTGGAGCAGGGAGAGGTAATGATTACAGAGAGTGGTGCCATGTCGTGGATGTCCCCGAACATGAAAATGGAGACAACTGGTGGCGGCATCGGCAAGATGTTTGGAAGAGCGCTTTCGGGGGAAAGCATTTTCTTAAACCGCTACACGGCAATGAACGGGAATGGGATGATCGCGTTTGCATCGTCGTTCCCGGGATCAATCCGGGCGTTTGATATTGTACCGGGACAGGATTTGATCGTGCAGAAATCGGCATTTCTTGCTGCTGTATCCAGCGTGGATCTGTCCGTGTTCTTTCAGCAGAGAATCGGGAGCGGACTTTTCGGAGGAGAGGGATTTATTATGCAGAAGCTTTCCGGAAGTGGAACCGCATTTCTGGAATTTGATGGTTATATTAAAGAATATGAACTTGCACCCGGACAGCAGATTGTTGTGGACACGGGATACCTTGCAGCCATGACAGGCTCCTGCAAGATCGAAGTGAAGACGGTGCCGGGAGTGAAGAATATGCTCTTCGGCGGCGAGGGTATTTTTAATACCGTGATTACGGGACCGGGAAGAGTGTGGCTGCAGAGCATGCCGATTGCACAGATGGCAAATACGCTGCGTCCGTATTTCCCGAGCAATAATCATTAAAGATGCGCGGCGCATTTTACATTCAGAAAAAAAATAGAAATGCGCACAGAAATTGGCACTAATTTTTGGTTGCAGATCGGGGCATATTAAAGTATAATAAAACCAGTAAGAAACAGCCTGGGATGTGCGACACCCTACATTTTTGAACCTACATTTACTTTTATGGGATTCTTATATTTGGAGGCAGATGTCAAGCCACCAGTACCGCAAGGTACGCGAGCAGTGGAAGACAGAAACTGACATGCGGTTACCCACCTAGCGGCAGCTAGGAGTCAAAAACGTAGGAAACGGCATTTTGGGTGATACAAAAGATTCTGAGGGATACAACAGAAGCTTACAGTACGAGAGAGAACCTGTCAGGATACGAAGGATGACGGATACGAAAGATAGATCAGGTACCAAAGAGTAGAAAAGATACGGAAGAAAGAAGCTGCCTTTGTGTGAGGCAGCTTCTGTTTTTTTACTCTTTTGCAGAGAATTCTGGGGAAAGGCATAAAGCGTGATGGGAAGTATGAAATGGGAAAGAGAACAAAAAAAAGTGGCGTAAAGGCGCACATCGGCATCGCTTGTCTGATGCTTTTGCTTGTGGCGGGTGCGCTTGCGTCTGGATATCGGGACAGACAGTTAAGGGAGCAGGAAACATTGCCCGAAGAGTGGGTGGAACTTGCGGAAATAAAAGAGGAACTCTCCTTTGGAGTATACGGGAAGGAAGATTGGAAAGCCTTTTTTGAGACATTTCCCGAAGACAGGCTGACCGGGGAAGTACTTGGGGAACTGCTCGCAAAGCTGCAACTGTCCGATTACATAGAGCTCCCCGTCATGAGGGAACAGCAGAAAGTATCCCGGGAAGACTGGAATTACGTCTACGGTCAGATTCTGGACCTGCTTGATATGGAACATGTCGTGACGAAAATGGAGTTTCTGGTTGTGGATGTCATGGAGGCGGAGAACCAGAATGTGATTATAACAAATAAGGGAGAATTTTGCACGGTGCTTCCGGCCAGCTATTTTAAGCAGTGGAATGGATATGAAGGTTACTGCGTGGAAAACCGGTGCATCGGAGTCGTTGGAACGCTGAAGAAGGAATTTACGCTGGACAATGCATACCTTACGGACTGTTCCGAGGACGGCGTGGATTTTCTGTATGCGGGCGCGGCATACCACAAGGATGCGGTATCCTTAGCGGAGGATGTCGCCCCCTGTGTCTGTGATATTGTGCTGGCGGACGGGGAACTTACGGCACTGCGTGTAAAGCAGGAGACCATCGAGGGAGAACTGTTGTCCTATGACGATGAGACCATCGAGATCAAAGGATACGGGAAGCTTTGCCATACCGGAAAACTGCCAGTGTACCAGACCTATGGGGAAGTGTCGGAAAAATCCATTTCCGATGTGACCCTCGGCAATATGAACGTGGAGTATGTGACGGGGGAGAAGCAGGTCTGCGCCATTTTAATCCGCGAGCCGGCAGTCATCCGCGAAATCCGTGTGCTGCTCCTGGGGGATGACGGAACAAAATGCCGTCAGTCCGTCTATCTGAAATGTACGTCAGACGCAGCGGTCACCTGGCAGGGAGAGACAACACAGGTAGCCGCGCAGACGCTGATTGCTGCATCCGATCAGATGACAGGAGATACACAGGGAACATTTACGGTGACGCCGGAGCAGGAGGGCTGCGTGGTGATCTGTGATGCAGATGGCGCAGAGCTTTCTAACGGCTACGGGGGCAGCATGGAAGTGCGGTGCCTGGGGGACGGCTATACGCTGGTCAACAGTCTGCCGCTGGAACGGTATCTGCAGGACGTCGTTCCGAGTGAAATGCCGGCATCCTATGAACCGGAGGCATTGAAAGCACAGGCGGTCTGCGCGCGCAGCTATGCCTGTATCCAGCTGCTTCGGGGCGATCTGGCGGAATACGGCGCACATATTGATGACAGCACCGCGTATCAGGTATACAACCGGGTGACGGACGCGGACGCAGCCAGGGAGGCGGTAATCGCCACACAGGGGGAAGTGCTGTCCTATCAGGGAAACATCGTGGAGGCGTATTATTTTTCCACGTCGATGGGATACACCGCCGCAGCTGATGTGTGGAATGTGGAAGATCCGGCGGAATACGGCTATCTGACACCGGCGTGTCTCCTTACGGATGGAAAGATGCAGGATCTCTCCGGGGAGGAGGCGTTTCTTGCTTATATTCAGAGTCCCGCAGATGGATACGACAGTGACTGCCGGTATTTCCGCTGGAGAGCGGAGGCGGATTACCACGGGAAAACAGATGAAGTGAATTCCATACTGCTGGAACGGTGGAAGAGTTCACCAAAGAATATAAACTTTTATCCGACCGGTCAGACTACGGAAATACAGAATCCTGATGCAGCATCGGTGGAGGCACTGGGGGAAGTGACCGGCATGAGCGCGGCGGAGCGCGGCAGCTCCGGTGCACTGCTTGCCGTAAAGATCACGTATGAGAAGGGAAGCGCCCTTGTGCGGACGGAGTATAATATCCGAAAAGTTCTGGGTGCCTGCGCCGGAAATCTGGTGTGCGCAGACGGAACAGAACAGACGGATGTGACGATGCTGCCGAGTGCGTTTTTTGCCATAACGAAACAGGAGGACGGCGGCATGGTTTTATACGGAGGCGGCTACGGGCATGGACTCGGCATGAGCCAGAACGCGGCGAATGGAATGGCGAAGGCCGGAATGAATTACGAAGAGATCTTGCAATATTTTTATAATGACGTTAAACTGGAAACCATGAAATAATGAATCCTGACGGATTCGCTTTTTGAAGGGGAGCAATATGATCTGGAAGCTTATTGGTAATGTCAAATCCTTTCTTGATAAATGCAAGCGAGACAAGATCAATGCCTATTCGGCGCAGTCGGCGTTTTTTATTATCTTATCCATCATTCCGTTTCTGATGGTGTTCTCGTCTCTGCTGCAATATACATCGGTGACAGAGTCCATGCTGCTTGAGATCATCCGTCATCTGATGCCGGAGTATGTCTCTCCGTTTCTGATATCGCTCGTGGATGAGGTGTACAGCAGATCCATGGGAATTATCTCAATCACGGCGATCATCGCGATCTGGTCAGCGGCCAAGGGCGTCCAGTACATGACGGACGGACTGAACTCGGTCAATGATCTGGAGGAGACGAGGAACTGGTTTGTGCTCAGATTCTGGGCGGTCGTCTATACGGTGGTTTTTCTGGTGGCGATTGTTTTTACCCTGCTGGTTCTGGTGTTCGGAAACCAGTTAAAGGTACTTGCCACACAGTACGTTCCGATTTTAGAGCATGCCTCGCGGGTGCTGGCACATTTCCGCGGGCTTGTGATGCTGGCGCTTTTGATCGCATTTTTCGATGTAATCTTTACGGCGCTGCCGAACCGGAAGCTTTCCTTCCGCGGGCAGCTGCCGGGGGCTGTGATCTGCGGGGTAGCGTGGTATGTCTTTTCCTTCGGACTGTCTGTCTACGTGGACTATTTTAACGGTTTTTCCATGTACGGCAGCCTGACGACTATTGCCTTGATTATGCTGTGGCTTTACTTCTGCATGTACATCATGATGATGTCCGCCGAGGTAAATGTGGTGTTCAACGCTTACTTCCGCAAATGGTGGAAGCGCTTTAAAACCAGCAGGAATAAAAAAGCTTGATGTTTTGCGCCTGCTGTGCTAAAATGCTATACAGAATTCAGAAAAATCAAAGGCTGTGAATGTGTACGGAAGCGATTCCGGGTATCGTAAGATATCAGTAGAGTGCAGGAGACTCTTTCAGAGAGAGCGGGTCATCGGCTGGAAGCCCGTTTAGGATAAGACCTGGACTTGAAGTTCGCACAGGAGCTGCATCTGTGAAGTGAAAGTAGTGGATGACGTCGGATACACGTTACGTATGAATTGAGAGCTTTTCTTTGGTGATATGAAGAGAAGAAACAGGGTGGTACCGCGGAATCATTCGTCCCTAGAGCAGGGATGGATGGTTCCTTTTTTGATGTCTGAAATAGTTTAAAGGAGAATTAGAAATGAAAGAAAAATTGCAGCAGATCAGAGAAAAAGCAATAGCAGAGATTGAAGGGTCTGATGGATTAGACCGCCTGAATGAAGTCCGCCAGGCAGTGCTTGGAAAAAAGGGTGAACTTACTGCGGTGTTAAAGGGAATGAAAGACGTAGCGCCGGAAGACCGCCCGAAGGTCGGACAGTGGGTCAACGACACCCGCACCGCCATTGAGACGATCATGGAAGAGAAGATGAAAAAACTGGAGGCTGAGGCGCTCCGGAAGAGATATGAGGCGGAGAAGATCGACGTCACAATGCCGGCAGTAAAACACGAAAAGGGCAATCTGCATCCGGTCACACAGGTGCGCAACCAGCTCATTGACATTTTTGCATCCATGGGATTTGAAGTGTACGAGGGAACCGAGATTGAGACCGACTACTATAACTTCACGGCGTTAAACACACCGCAGGATCATCCGGCGAGAGATATGCAGGATACATTTTACCTGTCACCGGAATTTTTACTCCGCACCCAGACGTCTGCCGGACAGATTCATGTGATGGAGGCGAAGAAACCGCCGATCAAGATCATCTCCCCGGGCAAGGTGTTCCGTTCCGATGACGACGCGACACATTCTCCGATGTTCACCCAGATGGAGGGTCTTGTGGTAGACAAGGGAATCACCCTCTGCGATTTAAAGGGAATGTTAGATGAGCTTGTGAAGAAGATTTTCGGAAAAGAGACGACAACGCGTCTACGCCCGTCCTACTTCCCGTTCACGGAGCCGTCCGTCGAGGTGGATGTAAGCTGCTTCCAGTGCGGCGGATGCGGCTGCAAACTCTGCAAGGGAACCGGCTGGATCGAAGTGCTCGGAGCCGGCGTCGTCAACAATAAAGTTCTGGAAGGATGCGGCATTGATACGAATGAGTACAGCGGTTTTGCGTTCGGTATCGGTATTGAGCGAATTGCCATGTTAAAATACGGCATTAACAATATCAAGCTGCTGTTTGAGTCAGATCTTCGCGTATTAAAGCAGATTGACGATTAAAGACGAATAGAAAAGGAGAGTTATCATGTTAGCACCATTAAGCTGGTTAAAAGATTATGTAGATATTGATGTTACCCCGAAGGAACTGGAGGAAAAGTTGTTTTCCTGCGGCTTTGAGGTGGAGGAGCTGATTGAAGTCGGAAAAGACATCAGCAATGTTGTGGTCGGACTGGTGGAATCCTGCGAGCCGATCCCGGATACCCATTTAAGTCTCTGCCAGGTGAATGCCGGAGAGCACGGCACCTTCCAGATCTGCTGCGGGGCAGACAATGTCCGTGCAGGAGGAAAATATCCGCTGGCGCTTGTGGGCGCAACAGTCTATGCGACCGCAAAGGATCATGTGACGATCGAGGGCGTCATGACGATCAAGAAGGGAAAGCTTCGCGGCTATGAATCCTACGGTATGCTGTGTTCCGGAACAGAACTCGGATTGAACGAAGATTTATATCCGGGGGCAGGATACAACGGTCTTTTAGTTCTTCCGGAAGATGCGAAAGCCGGAGCAGACGTAAAGCCGATCCTTGGAATGGATGACTGGATTTTTGATATTGCGATCACCGCAAACCGCCCGGACTGTCAGAGCATTTACGGAATTGCCAGGGAAGTGGCTGCAGTGCTCGGAAAAGAGTGCAGGGAGCCGGCGTTGGATTACACGGAGACGGCGGTACAGAAAGACTTTAAGGTGGAAGTATCCGCAAAAGATCTCTGCCCGCGCTATATCGCGCACTATGTCCATGACGTGACGATTGGGGAGTCCCCGGCGTGGATGCGCAGAAGACTGGCGTTAGTCGGAATCAACTCGATTTCCAACATGGTCGACATCACAAACTACGTGTTAAAAGAGCTCGGACAGCCGATGCATGCATTTGACTATGCTTATCTGGAGGGCGATCAGATCAATGTCAGACGTGCAAACGAGGGCGAGCGCATTGTGACGCTGGATGAAAAAGAATTTACGCTCAATTCTTCCAATCTTGTCATCTGCGACGGCGTAAAGCCGGTTGCACTGGCTGGTATCATGGGCGGTCTGAACTCCGAGATCAAGGACACGACAACGGAAGTCATGTTTGAGTCCGCAAAGTTCGCGCGCGACAATATCCGGAAGAGTTCAAGAGCGCTCGGACAGTCCTCCGATTCCAGTGCGATGTACGCAAAGGGCGTCTATGAGTACACGACGGTCATGGCGATGAAGCGTGCCCTGCATCTTGTGGAAGAACTGGGATGCGGAAAAGTGTCGTCCACACAGCTTGAAGTCTCCACCGGCAATTCTATCGAGCCGAAAGAGATGAAGGTCAGCGTAAAGCGTGTCAACGGTGTGCTCGGCATTGAGGTTCCGGAGGAGGACATGCTGCGCATTTTATCGGCGCTTCAGTTCGCACCGTCCATCGACGGGGATGAACTTACCCTGCAGATTCCGGCATACCGCGAGGATATGGATTCCTACCCGGATGTGGCGGAGGAAGTGATCCGCATGTACGGTTATGAGCATGTGATTCCGACCTTTATGCCGACGGCAAAAGTGACCCTGGGAGGTCTTAACTTAAAGCAGAAGACGGAGCTTAAGATCAAGCGGGCACTCTGCGCAGCGGGCGCTTACGAGGGAGTCCATTACTCATTCTTCTCCCCGTCCGATCTGGATCTGTTAAGACTGCCGGAAGACGCGCCGGAGAGAAAGGCGATCAAGCTGATCAATCCGATCAACGTGGATTTATCCCTGATGAGAACCACGCTGGCATCCGAGATGCTGTACGCGATTTCCAGAAACCAGAAGAAGGGAATTCTGGAGGGACGCATTTTTGAGCTTGGAAATGTCTTTATTCCAAAGGCACTGCCGCTCACGGAATACCCGGATGAGAGAGAGACCCTCTGTGCGGGCGTTTTCGGAGAGAATGAATCTTTCTATACACTCAAAGGTCTGGCAGAGACGGTTGCGGATGCATTAAACGTAAGCTTTACCTATGAGGCGGCGGAGAGAACCTTTTTGCACCCGTATCAGACGGCGGAGATCTTCTGTGAGGGAGAGCGCGTCGGTTATCTCGGAAAGCTTTCCTATGAGATTCAGGACGAACTTGACATGCGTGTGCCTGCTTATGTGATGGAGATCGACCTCGCCGCACTAAAGAAATGGTACGGCAAGGAGCAGATTTTCACTCCGCTTCCGAAGTTTGCGGAGGAAAAGCGCGATTTTGCGTTTGTGGTAGATAAAAATATCACCTGCGCACAGATTGAGAACGGCATCCGGGAAGCCTGCAAATACGTGACAGATGTGAATCTGTTCGATGTGTATGAAGGCATCCAGCTTGGACCGGACAAAAAGAGCATGGCATTCTCTGTTGTATTTACCCCGCAGGAGGAAGAGCTCACGGGCGAGATGGTAGAAGGATTTGTGAAGAAGATTTTGAAACATCTCGAAGCAACACTGGATATCAGACTTCGTGCGTAAGAGGAGTAGTTATGGACGTAAAAGATTTTTATTATGACCTTCCGCAGGAACTGATCGCACAGGATCCGCTGGAGGACCGCTCAAGCTCCAGACTGATGGTGCTTGACAAGGCAACCGGAGAGGTGGAACACCGCCATTTTAAGGATATTGTGGACTATCTAAGACCGGGTGACTGCCTTGTCATCAACAATACAAAAGTAATTCCTGCCAGACTGTATGGCGTGAAGGAAGGCACTGAGGCAAAGATCGAGATTCTTCTGCTCAAGAGAAAAGAAAACGATGTCTGGGAGACCCTGGTCAAACCGGGAAAAAAATGCAAGATCGGAACCAGAATCAATTTCGGCGAGGGACTTCTGACCGGCGAGGTCATTGACATTGTGGAGGAGGGCAACCGCCTGATCCAGTTCCATTACGAAGGGATTTTTGAGGAGATTCTGGATCAGCTCGGACAGATGCCGCTGCCGCCGTACATCACACACCAGCTGAAGGACAAAAACCGTTACCAGACGGTGTATGCAAAATATGACGGTTCCGCAGCGGCGCCGACAGCGGGACTGCATTTTACACCGGAGCTTTTAGAACAGGTGCGCGCCATGGGCGTGGAGATCGCGGAGGTGACGCTTCATGTGGGACTTGGCACCTTCCGTCCGGTCAAGGAGAGTGATGTGTTAAAACATCACATGCATTCCGAGTTCTACCGGATCGAGCAGTCGGAGGCGGACAAGATCAACCGGGCAAAACAGGAGGGACACCGGGTCATCGCCGTGGGAACGACAAGCACAAGGACCCTGGAAGCTGCTGCGGATGAACACGGCGTGCTTCATGAGACGAGTGGGTGGACGGAGATTTTTATCTACCCGGGCTATCAGTTCAAGGTGATCGATGCTTTGATTACGAATTTCCATCTGCCGGAGTCGACGCTGGTGATGTTAGTGTCTGCGCTTGCAGGAAGGGAACATGTGCTGCATGCATATGAGATTGCAGTACAGGAGCGTTACCGGTTTTTCAGCTTTGGTGATGCGATGTTTATTACCGCAAAATAGGAGGAGTTGGTCCCATGCTGGAAAAGAGAAAACATAAGCGCCTTAAGATGGAACACGCGCTGGAACTGGCGCGGTTAAATGCGGACGGCACGGCCGGCGGCGTTGTGAATGCGGATATCCTGAATATCTCGCGCGGCGGAGTCGGATTTTTGTCCCGCAAGAGACTCGAGGTCGGCAGTTATTATGACACCAGGATCAGCCTGTTCAGCCGGGAGATGATTGACGCTGTGCTGGAAATCGTACATGTGGAAGAGCAGGAAAAGGGCTATTACTACGGCGGAGAAGTTATCGGCATATCGGATTCGGATGCGGTAAAGATTGATATTTACCAGGTCTTTCACGACATCTGACCGTGAAAATAGACA
>ERZ779658.2247-NODE-2247-length-11833-cov-2.516641_pt1 | contig 11833 bp, 26 predicted proteins | sample MGYA00511485_ERZ779658 | MGnify/ENA primary metagenome ERZ779658 (study PRJEB29588, sample SAMEA2162182) | human gut metagenome | biome: human gut; feature: human-associated habitat; material: faeces | place: Denmark | collected 2008/2010 ... | reverse complement strand
TAAATATTGGAGATAAAATTTATGTTACAGATTTAGATGGAAAGAGAATGACATATACAATTTATGATAAATTTGAAACAGATGATACAGATACAGAATATATGACAAGAGATACACAAGGAGCTGTAGAAATATCATTAACAACATGTACAGATGATAGTAAAGCACGTTTAATTATTTTAGCAAAAGCAGATGCATAAATAATAAAAAAAGTAAGATAGAAAAAATTCTATCTTATTTTTTTGCACTAATATAGAATTTTTTCATTAACAATGATATAATCAAAATGAAAATTTTACATTAGGAGGAAAATTGAAGACATGGATAAAAAACAAGCAAAAGAAAGAATAGAAGAACTTAGAAAAAAAACAGAATATTATGCCCAAAAATATTATGATGATGATAATCCAGAAATAACTGATTTTGAATATGATATGATGATGTTAGAATTAAGAACATTAGAAAGTCAAAATCCAGAATTTATAACCAAAGATTCATTAACACAAAAAGTAGGAGGACATGTAAAAGAAGGATTTACTAAGGTAGAACATGAAATACCACTTCAAAGTTTACAAGATGTATTTAATTTTGAAGAAATTGAAGCATTTGATGAAAGAGTAAAAAAAGTAGCAAGTGAAAATGGAATAGATGAAGTAAAATATGTTGTTGAAACAAAAATAGATGGTTTATCATCAGCATTAGAATATAAAGATGGAAAACTTGTAAGAGGAGCAACTAGAGGAAATGGACTAGTTGGAGAAGATGTAACTGAAAACTTGAAAACTATAAAAACAATACCTCAAGAATTACCAGAAAAAATAAATATAACAGTTAGAGGAGAAGTATTTATATCTAAAAAAGAATTTGAAAAAATGAATCAAGAAAGAGAAGAAAATGAAGAAGAATTATTTGCAAATGCAAGAAATGCAGCAGCTGGTTCATTAAGACAATTAGATAGTAATATAACAAAGAAAAGACCATTAGATATTTATATATTTAATGTTCAAAAAATAGAAGGAAAAGAATTTAATTCACATTTTGAAGAATTAGAATATTTAGAAAAATTAGGATTTAATGTAAATCCTGTTCGTATACCATGTTCAAATGTTGAAGAAGTAAAGAAAGCAATAAATAAAATCGGAGAAGATAGAGAACAATTAACTTTTGGAATAGATGGAGCAGTTGTTAAAGTAGACAATTTAAAATTAAGAACAATTTTAGGAACAACATCTAAAGTTCCAAAATGGGCAATTGCATATAAATATCCACCAGAACAAAAAGAAACAATTTTAAAAGATATAGAATTTCAAGTAGGAAGAACAGGAGTAATAACACCACTTGCAATACTAGAACCAGTAAGAGTTGCTGGATCACTTATATCTAAAACAACATTACACAATGAAGATTTTGTTAAAGAAAAAGGATTAAAAATAGGTGATAGAGTTATAATACAAAAAGCAGGTGATGTAATACCAGAAATAGTACGAGCAGTTGTAGAAAGAAGAGATGGAACAGAAAAAGAATTTGTCATGCCAACACATTGCCCAGTATGTGGTGCAGAAACAGTAAGAGAAGAAGGAGAGTCTGCAGTAAGATGTACAGGAATAGAATGTCCAGCAAAATTATATAGAAATTTAGTGCATTTCGTATCAAGAGAAGCAATGAATATAGATGGACTAGGTGAAAATATTATAGGAATATTACTTGAAAAGAAAATGATTTCAAATATTGCAGATATATATGATTTGAAATTTGAAGATATAGCATCATTAAAGAAAAATGGCAAAAAGTTCGCTCAAAATCTAATAGATAGTATAAATATAAGCAAGCAAAATGATTTATATAGATTAATAACAGCATTGGGTATAAGGCATGTAGGAGTAAAAGCTGCTAAAGTATTAGCTAAAACATATGAAAATATGGATAATTTATCAAATGCATCAATTAAAGATTTAAGTCAAGTAGATGAAGTTGGACCAATTGTAGCAAATAGTATAAATGAATTTTTCTCTCAAGAACAAACAAAAGACTTGTTGAAAAGACTAAAAGATGCAGGAGTAAATATGGAAAGGCAAAAAGAAGAAAATGAAGATGACAGATTTGCAGGAAAAACTTTTGTATTAACAGGTTCACTTGAAAAATATTCAAGAGAGGAAGCATCAAATATTATAGAAAAATTTGGAGGAAAAACATCAAGTTCTGTATCTAAAAAAACAACCTATTTATTAGCTGGAGAAGATGCAGGAAGTAAACTTACAAAAGCACAAAGTTTAGGAGTACAAATTATTAGTGAAAATGAATTTGAAGAAATGTGTAAATAACAAGGAGGAAAATTAGTGGAAAATTATACATTTGAAGATATGTGGTTAGATTTAAAAAATGGATATCAAATTTATTATACGTATGTAAGAAATCGATATGTATTATTTAGAACTGCCCAAAATTGCTATACACAAAAATTGTTGTCAGATGACCCTAAAAATCCACAACCTAAAATGACAATGCTTACATTAAAAAGAGTGAAAGAAATATTTCCACACATGGAAGATATTGAATATAAAATAACAGGAGATTAGAAACAAGCTTGTTTCAACATGAAAGCATAGTGGAAAAAGTGAAAATGTCAACCATTTGTCAACCAAAGTTTTTAATGGTTGACAAGAATAATAAAAAATAAGAGTCATTTTGACTCTTATTTTAATTTACAGCTTGTTCAAATATTTGAACTGAATTATGGCTCATTTTAGGAGTGTGATGTACATAAAGATTATAAGTTGTATCGATATCTGAATGTCCAAGCCTAACTTGTACATCTTTTATTTCTGCACCATTTTCAATTAAAGTTGTAGCATGAGTATGTCGTAATGAATGATATGAGAAGTTAATTCCTAGTTCATGATTAACAATTTTTGATACATATCTAAATGTACCAGGAGTAATTACACTTCCGTTTTCTCTAACGCATACAAAATTAACTTTTTTGTATATTGTAGTTATATTAGAAGGTAAAAAGTATAATCTTCTATATCTTTTATTGTCAATTATTTCTTCATTCTCATATGAATTAGTATAATAAATACCATATTTTAATTTGTTTTCAGATTGTTGCTTTTTACATTTTTTTAAAAGATCTAATAGTGTATCACCGATTTCAATTGTTCTAATGCTAGTTTTTGTTTTAGGAGTTCCCAAATACCATGATTTTGTTTCTTCATTATAATACATTGATTTATTTATTGAGATTGTTTTATTTGAAAAATTAATATCCTCCCAAGTTAATCCAAAAGTTTCTCCTATTCTAAAACCTGTATAATATCCAATCATAAGTGGAAGATAATAACATGACGAAGAGTCAAATCGAGTTATTATTTCTTTAAATTGTTCTTTGGTAATACATTTTGCTTCAATTGAATCTTCTTCTTGTTCATCATATTTAGGAATTGTTACATAATTCATTGGATTCTCTTTAATAAAACCACATGGGTATACTGCATATTTTAGAGCTCCAGACAAGACACCTTTTAATCCTCTTAAAGTTTCTTTTTTTAATCCCTCCTTATAAAATTTTGTAAGAAGATCTTTTAATACAGATGGAGTTAAATAATTTAATTTATATTTCCCTAAATTAGGTTTAATATGATTTTTGATGTGATTATAATAATTTTCTTGAGTATTAATTTTTAGTTCTATTTTGACATAATTTTCATACCAATAGTCAAAATAATCTGATACAGACATATCACTTGGTTTAAAATATAATCCAGAATTATTGTACTCTGCAAGAGCTTTAATACCTGCCTCTAAAGCTTCTTTCTTTGTGTTAAAACCAGATTTTGTAATTTGTTTTCTTTTTCCTTCAATTTTTGCAGCTTCGAATTGATACTGCCATTTTTGTCCTCTTTTTCTTACATTAATTTCAGACATAAAAATACCTCCATTTTTCAATAAAATCTTTTAATAAACTATTGAAAAGTGAAAGTATTTTCTGTATAATATTAATACATTCACTTTTAATAGTGTTTGGTAGGGAATAAATGTATCGGGTTGTGGTGATTTGATTACATCTATTCCTTTTTTATTTATATTAAACTAATATACCATATTTTTCGGTATAAAAGTTAATACATTCATTCATATATTTAGAATCTACATTAAAGTAGTCAGATAATTCATACAAATTAAAACCTTGTATAAGTTTTTCTTTTAATTTTTGAAATGGAACTAAAATAGAATAAGCCCATTTCATAGCTCTATATTCACATTTTTTCTTTTGTATATTGTCAGAATTAAGATAATATAAAGCATTACAATAATAATGCCCGTAATTCTTCTGCTAAAATTTCTTTTTCTTCAATACTATTAGTTATTTGACTATTATCTAAAGCAATATAGTAGTTATTATTAATTTCAAATATTCTAGCTTTAGTATTTGTCCACTTATAATTTAAAACATCTATTTTTTCATTTTCAGCAATTTTATACATATCTAAAGCGTTCATTTTTGTCCTCCGTAAATTTTCATAATAATAATTAAAAGCAAAGCCAGTTATTTTGGCGTTTGGATGTTTATAACGATATTCCCTTTCAAAACAACGACAGCATTCTGTATAGTCTTTTAAACTTTTTTTATCAGTTAATTTCCATTTGGAAAATTTAAAATCTTCGGATTGAGGCCAATCTTCATAGCAATCATAATATGTATGATAAATTTTTTTAGTTTTATCATAATTTGATTCAGAAAGTAAAACAAGTTTTTTATTGTCGATATGATTACAATATTGTTTAATTTTATATTTGATATTATCAGGAGTAATTACAATTACTTCTTTATTTATATATGTATCTAATTTAGATGAAGAATTTTTTTCTAAGTTATTATTAAGATTGCCCTTTTGGTTGAATAAACAATTAATAAAGTTTACGATAATATTTTTCATTTCTATTAAAACCTCTAACACACTTTTATTTTTTTTCATTTTTCTTTTTATTCTTTATAAATTCGACAAATCTTTTTATTTCTTCGATATCATTTTTATTAAGTCCGTCTATATTAATGCCGTTATGATTTGCATAACGGAAATCTTCAAATTTAGGCGCTTCATTTTTCAAATTAAATTCTTGTCCATCATCTAATAAGTGTAATATATCTTCAACAGACATATTCATAGCTTTAGAAACATATTTTACTGTATCTAAGGTAGGGGCTATAGGCTTTCCAGTTCTACTATCAATATTTTTTTCTAAAGCTGCTATATATGTATGACTTAAATTGCATAATTTGGCAAAATCTCTTTGAGATAGTTTGTTTTGAGTTCTATAATTCTTTATTAAGTCTCCTAAAAACATAATAAACCTCCTTCACAATAAACATTGTACAACATAATAAACAAAAAGTCAAAAAATTTTTTTATTTTTTTGTACAACATACTTGACAACGTAAAAAACTAGTGATAATATATGTACAACAAGATGAACAAATGGAGGTGAAAAGATGAATAATATATTAAAAGAAGTAAGAGAAGAAAAAGGAATTTCTCAAGAAGAATTAGCAAAAAAATCAACAGTTTCTAGAACGATAATATCAGAATTAGAAAATCAAAAAACAGAAGTTATTACAAATATAACATTAGAAAAACTGGCAAATGCGTTGAACAAAAAAGTAACTGATATTTTTTTTGTAGAACAAGTACAACATGATAAACAAAAATAACCACAACCCGATACCCAAATAGAAAGAGGTGAAAAAATGGAAGATGTATTGTACACAGTAAAAGAAACTTCAAAATTATTAAAAACAAGTCCTAATTATGTTTATGAACTTATAAAAAGAGGCATGTTACCAGCTTTAAAATTGGGAAGTTTTAAAATTAGGAGAACAACAATATTGAATTTTTTAGAACAGAATGAAGGAAAAGATTTAACAGATTTAGATAATATTTCAAGTTTATAAGAAAGAAGGGAAAGAAATGAAACAAAAAATAATAACATTTATGATAGGAATAATATTTATGTCCATGTTCGTAGTATTACCAGTAGGAGCAGAATTTTTAGTGGAATTTTTATCAAATATAATAACGATGGATTTTATAGTTAAAATAGCTTATATATTTTTAGTTTGTAACATTATATTTGTTTTTAAAATAGAAAAAAGATTACAAAATTCTTAGTCATAAAAGCGAAGGAGTGATTATTATGGAAATAGCTGAAAAAATCAAGGAAATTTATAAACTTGCTGATGAAATTCAGAAAAAAGATAATCAAATACTTTTTGAGATAAATATTTATCAGAGTAGAAAATATGATTCTTTTTTTGAAGAAATAAAAGTAAGTATCTATTTTGTTGAAAATAATCAAGTTTCTTATTTACTAAGCGAAAAAGAAACAGAGAATGAAGAACTAGATGAAATAATAAAAAAAATAAAAAAGATAAAGGAGGAAATTTAATGGAAGTTTTATTAATATTGTGGATCTTATTAACAATATTAGCACTTATATTAGATATAGAAAATGATAAAGAAACCAATAAGATAATAGAACAATATAAACAAATTTGCACAGAATATAGCAAATTAACAGGTAGATTAATGAAAAAGATGATAAAAATAAATTTAATAATTTACTCAAATTTATCTGAAGAAGAAAAGAATAAAAAAATAGAAAAAGTTATCCAATCAAGCAACCAAACTGACATAGATAACTTCTAAAAAATCAATACTTAGCAAATGATTTTTCATATTAATTTTATCATAAAAACGTTGAAAAATCAAGAAATCGAGATAAAAACATGAAATGTGTTAATTTTAGAATCAGAACTAAAAAATATCAAAAATATTTTTATTGTATTTTTAAGAAAAAGAAAATCCAATTAAAAGAATGTGCATCATGTAGAAGAAAAGAATATAAAATTCAAAAAGAACTAAAGAAAAAATCTAAAAAGCTGAAGAAGCTAGAAGATAAAAGATTCAGCATAATAACAGACAATTTAAAGATATGTTACATATGCAATATGAATAAAAAAGATGATCTAAATGAGGTTTTTGAAGGCAAAAACAGGCAAATGAGTATGAAGTATGGACTAATTATACCGATTTGCCGTAAATGTCATCAAAAATACGATTTAGATATTGAATTAAGAACTAAATATATGCAAGAAGCTCAAATTATATTTGAAAAGAAATATAGTCATGAGTTATTTATGCAAGAATTTAAAAAAAATTATTTATTGGAGGATTAAAAAATGAGAGTAACAAGAGTTAATATAAAAAAAATAAAAAATGCAGGCTGTATAAAAGCTATTGCAAGTATAGTTTTAGACGAAATAATTTGTGTAAAGCAAATTGAAGTTGTAGAAGGAAGAGATGGAGAATTATTTATAGCTTTTCCAAAATTCAGAAATATGCAAGGGAAATTTTATAATGTAGCACATCCGATTGATAACGAATTGAGAAAGAAAATTCAAAGTGCAGTGTTAGAAGAATATAAAGAAATGGACACCAGGGATAGACAATAGTTTATCCCTTTAATTTTATTTTTTACGAAAGGAAAATGAAATGACATACATAGATTTAATGAAAGCTTTTGAGATTTGGCTCGAAACAAATTATTTACCACCAGTATCACAATTATTATGGTACAAAATGATTGGACTATTTAATAGATGCGGATGGGTTGAATGGATTTCAGTAGATAACCAAAGATTGATGGCACTCTTAGATATAAGAAGAGAAGCAACTTTTATATCATATAGAGACAAATTAATAGAAGCGGGACTTTTTAAATATGAAAAAGGAAAAAAAGGAAGTCCTAACAAATATAAAATTTGTACTGACAATTTTGAAAGTATAAATAGTAGTACAAATAGTAGTATATCAAGTAGTAAAAAGCGGAGCAAAAGCAGTAGTTAATACCGCAAACATAAATAGACTAGACAAAGACATTTATATTAATTTATTTAATATATATAAAAAAAGACTTGTAGAAGAACGAAATTTTATTAAAGTTTTTTCCGAATGCAGAAGAAATGAAAATTATCAAAAATTATCGGAAGAAAGTCAAAATGCATTATTTTATGCATTATCTGAAATATAGAAAGTGAGAAAAAACAAATGAAACAAAAAGTAATAGATATAAAAGATTATTTATCTACTGAGAAATATACAACAAGAAAAGAATTAGTTGAAGCAACAGGTTTTTCTGACAGAGAAGTAAGAAGCAAGATAAGTGAACTCAAAAAGAAAAGAGTTGTAATTTATAGCAGTCAGAATACGGGATATAGATTAGCAAAAGAATTAAAAAGTTTAACAAAAGAAGAAAGAGAAAAAGAAGTAGATCTAGTAAAACATAGTTTAAATGATTGTAAATCAAGAACTACGCAATTGAATAAACAAAAGAGAAAATATATAGCATATATCAAAAAAGCGGAGCAGATAGCTCTTGAAGAAGATCATATACAAGGAATAGAAAATAAAGGAGCAAAAGAGTGTTAGACATAACAGAAATTAAATATAGAAAAGCACCTCAAAAACATCAAAAAATGCAAGTAGAAGGTGAAAAAAGTAATACGATAAATCGTAAAATGACAAAATTATACGATTATTACATTTGTGATTATTGTAAAGCTGAAATAAGACTAGATAAAAAACAGGAAGAAAGAAGCGGAGGAATAACAATTTTACCACATTCGTTGACAAAATGTGGACAGATAACCGCAGCTTTATGTTGTAAGTGTGTTAAAGAAGCAATAAAACAATTAGAAAAATAATTAGAAAACAAAGGAGATTTTAAAGTGAAAAATATAAAGGTTTTAGGAAATATAAAGGTTTTAGGAATAAAAATAAAATATAATGCTGCAGACGTGAGGATATTAAATCCTCGTAAAGCCAAAAGCGAGGAATTTATGAAATCTGTTTTGGAGGAATTTAAATTTAGAACAGGTTTTGTTAGTAAAAGAAGTGTAAATAGTTGGGTAAGAGAATGGAAAGCACATAATAGATTATACAAACTTGGATTGTTCAAAGAGCATACAATAGATTGTGATCTTGAAGAAAATGAGAAATGGTATAGATTAATAGCATATTTGATCATAGGAAGTTTTTAATAGAAAAGGAGAAGATTATGAGTGAGTTAGATGATGAAGAATTAATTGCAACAAGAAGATTAAACGGAGTAGACGATGACTTATACAAAGAAGAAAAGGAAGCAATTTTGAAAAGAAAAGCGAAAGAGCTAGATGATTTAGATAATTTTGCAGATTTGTTAAGACCAGAGCAGAGATATTATAGTAATATAATCAAAAGACTAGTTCAAAATGCTAGAAATGGAGGGAAAGATGATAATATTAAGTCAAGATAAAACTGAGATAATTAATTTGGGTAATGTAATAAATGTAAATATTTCTGATTGTGGGGAAGAAGGATATTTGATATCAGCAGGTTTTATTGTTGGCAGAGATGACAACTATAGAGATTTGGGTTATTACCAAACAGAAGAAAGAGCAAAAGAAGTGTTACAACGATTATTACGCGAATATGAAAATTGTAATTGTGAGAGTTATTCAGCTGGATTTGGATATGTGTCTAATGCAGTGTATGAAATGCCAGAAAAGTAGGGGGAGAAGATGAGTGTTAAAGGAAAAGTAAAAAGATTAAATAGACAAATAGAAAAATTAAATTGTGAATTAATACAATTAGAAACATTGAAAAACAATAATAAAAGAATTATAGAAGATTATAGTAGTGATTTGGAAAAAATAAAAATATATGAAAATATAATAAAATTTGCAATAACTAATCATATAGGAAATTTAAAATGTGGAATGCGAATAGAAAGATATGGAATAGATAAAATGCAGAATTTAAGGTTAGATATAGATTATCAACCAGAATTTAATAGCTATATAATCAGAGTTAATTATTAGGAGGAGAATCATGAATGCAGAATTAAAAACCAAAAAAGGAATGGAAAAAATAGTATTAATAGACTGGTTAGATAGACATAATGTAAAATTTAATAAAAACGCAGATGTAGAAGAATTAAGACAATTATACATAAAAGAGGAGTGTGGAAGATAATAATGAAAAAAATAGGAGCAAGTTTAATAGCAATAATAATTAGTATATTGGTAAGTTTATTATTAAAAAATATAATACCAACACCAGACAGTTATGCAAATGCTGATAGATTTATAAAAATTGATGACCAAGGTACTTATTATGTTGTATATGATATAAAAACAAAAGTAGAATATGTAGTAAGTAATGGTCAATATAACAGAGGAGCATTTACTTTATTAGTCGATAAAGACGGAAAACCATTATTATATGGAGGAGAATAGATATGTTAAAAATAAGAGAAGATGTAGATTTACAGGAACTTGAAAAGTTTGGATTTAAAAAAATACAACAAGACAAGAGGATTAATTATATATACACACCACATAAGTCAATCGAAGATTTTACTGGTAATATGATAGTTGTTAATAATGATAGAAACTTGTTTAATTACAATTGTTATCTTGGTGAAGATAGGCAAATTAGATTTAGATTAAACACAGAAGCAACATATGATTTTGAACGAACAATGAATGTAATATATGATTTAATCCAAGCCAATTTAGTAGTAAAGGAGTAAATAAGATATGAGTGAAGAAATTATAAAAGTAATAGATGAATTAGGAAAAAGATTTGGGATTGTAATAGATTGGAGCAATCAAAATATAATTCCATATTTACAAGAATTATTGAAAAGGTTTATATGTTATCAAAATATAACAGCGTGTGTGTGGATAATAATATCAATAGCAATAATAATAAGTGGAGTTGTAATGATTAAGTTTTTAAACAAATGGAGAAAAAGCGACAATTACAATGAAAGTTATTGCAGTGATGACGAGTTTCTAGCAGCGTTGGGATATATATTGTCAATATGTATAATAGCGTTAGGAATAGGATTAATAATTGGAAACATACTTGGAATTGTCGAAAATATATGTATGCCAGAAATGGTAGTATATGAATACATAAAAAATATTCAATAGAAAGGAGTGATACATAATGAAAGAAAAAACAGCAGATGAGATGTTTAAAGAATTAGGATATTATAGATATGACTATTTAGACCATGTAGATTATTATAATGACAAATTAGAAAAATTTATCAGTTTTAGAAAAAACGGAACATTTACCTGTTTTGACTATAATAATGAATATAAGGAGATAACAATGCAAGAACTACAAGCAATAAATAAGAAAGTAGAGGAATTAGGATGGATGAAACAAAAATAGAACTTATAGATATTATAAGAATCCAAAAATGGTATATGGATATATTTTATCAAGAAGATGACGATTATCCTAATTATAGAATAATAGGTCAGAAAAATAGACATATAAATAGAATATTAAATAAAATAACAAATAACAAAGAAATTCAGAATAATATATATAACACAATAATTCACTATACATGGGATAATACAGATTATACTTTTAAACCAATATGTGATGGGTTAAGAAAATTAGGATATAAAATAATAAATACATACGAAGAAAAACAAAAAGAAAAAAATAAAAAGTATTACCAAAGAAATAAAGAAAACAGAAAAAAGTATCAAAAAAATTGGAATAAAAATCATAAAGATAAAGTTCTAAAAAATAATAGAAACTATGCAAATAGACATAAAGAAGAATTAACTATTAAAAAGAAAGAATGGTATGAAAAAAACAAAGAAAAAATACTGCAACAACAAAAAGAATATAGAAAAAATAAGAGAGGTGTTTTAAGTGAAAGAAAATAGAATAGAAGATAGAATAAATAATGCTTATTGTTTTTTAAA
>ERZ779658.2242-NODE-2242-length-11845-cov-1.940373_pt1 | contig 11845 bp, 9 predicted proteins | sample MGYA00511485_ERZ779658 | MGnify/ENA primary metagenome ERZ779658 (study PRJEB29588, sample SAMEA2162182) | human gut metagenome | biome: human gut; feature: human-associated habitat; material: faeces | place: Denmark | collected 2008/2010 ... | reverse complement strand
CATTATCACAGAGCAGATGCCGATGTTCCTTGAGTTGGGACTTAATATCGTGACCTCTATCGGAGGTGCGATTCTGGAAAATCTGCCGATTTTGATTGAATCTGCGACAAATATTGTGCTGACTATTCTGAATTCACTGATAGCCGCCCTTCCTCAGATAACCGAGGGCGCTTTGCAGTTGGTGCTTACACTGGTCAACGGAATTTTAGCGAATTTGCCACAGTTGGTCGATGCTGCGATTCAGATGATTGTCACACTGGCAACCGGAATAGGAGAGGCACTGCCACAGTTGATTCCGACCATAGTCGATGCGGTGATTTTAATATGCACTACTTTGCTGAACAACATGGATAAAATTCTGGATGCCGCTTTTTCCATCATTACCGGATTAGCCCAGGGACTTCTGAATGCACTGCCGAAATTGGTGGCTGCTTTGCCTCAGATTATTTCGTCCATCATCAATTTCATAACCACAAATCTGCCTAAGATTATTGAGATGGGTGTTAAATTGGTGGTTCAGCTGGCGGTTGGATTGGTTAAGGCGATACCACAGCTGGTGGCAAGTTTACCTCAAATCGTGACAGCCATTATTTCCGGTATTGGAAAAGCTGCGACCTCTATTGTGAGTGTCGGAAAGAATATCGTGACCGGACTTTGGAGTGGTGTTTCTTCCATGATTTCGTGGGTAAAGAACAAGATTTCCAGTTTTGTTGGGGATATCGTTGGCGGTATCAAGAGCCTGCTCGGTATCCATTCACCATCCCGTGTGTTTGCTGGAATTGGTGACAACATGGCCAAAGGTCTTGGCGAGGGCTTCACAGATGAAATGGATAAGGTGTCAAAGGATATTAACAATGCCATTCCTACAGACTTTGATGTAGATGCAAGGGTGGGAGCGAATACACAGACTTCCGGTTCGGGAAGTGGCGGAACGGTGATTACTTATACCGGCCCGCTTGTGAGTGTAGCACAGATGGTAGTACGAAGTGAGGATGATATTCGAAAGGTATCACAGGGACTGTATAACCTGATGCAGTCGGGAACGAGGGCACAGGGAATTATACCAATCACCTAAGAAGGAGGAGAAGCATGGGATTTTCATTTCAGGGAATTCATTCGAAGGAAAAAAAGCTGAAAGCAAGAATTACGGGATATCCCATGCTTCCGGCTTTTAGAAATAATACGGAAAGCATACCGGGAAGGTCAGGGATACTGGATTTTGGAATGGAGTATTCTGAGCGTATCATTCCGGTGGAATGTTCCGTGTTCCCGGAGCAGGATTTTTCTGCTCTGGTACATAGAATAGATGAAATTAATGGGTGGCTGAATCCGTATAGAGGGGTTCAGCCATTGATTTTTGATGAATATCCGGACAGATATTTTATGGCGAGACTGAATACGGAAATCAGCATGGAAAGAGTATCACGGACAGCAGGTACGTTTTCTTTGGAGTTTATCTGTCCTGATCCATTCGGTTATGCCGTAGAGGATGAGGTGTTTTCTATCGCAGCAGAGGGCAAGACCACTGTAAACAGACAAAAGGGAAATCTTATATCTGAACCGATTTTTGAATTAAAAGCGATTATGGACAGCACCTCTTCTTATGTGGATATCGAAGTAAATGGGGAGTTGGTTCGTGTAAAAGGAAAACTTGCGGAAGGAGAAACCTTTGTACTTGATACGGCAAAGCTGACGGCTAAAGTTGTGGATTCCAATACCGGGGTAACATTGCGGAACGCTCTTTCACAGCTTGATGAGTTGGTGTTCCCGGAACTGAATCCGGGCGGTAATGAGGTTCTGGTTTCTGTAAGTGGTGCAACCTTTACGGAACTTACGATACAGGGAAGGAGCAGGTGGGTGTAATGGGATTAAAACTGCTTGTAAATGCAACCGAAGATTTCACAGGCGAATTTCGGAAAACAGCCAATACACAGGCACAGTGGAAAATGAATGATTCACCGAGTGGTGATGATACAACGCTACACGATTCGTCCGGTCATGCGAGAAATTTTACCATCAATGGATGGTCGGGAACAACAGCATCTACCCGTGCCGGAAAACTTGGGAAATTTTTTCGGTTCAATACCGTAAATCCAGCAACGGAAAAAACACATCTAAGGGCAACGAATACAGGGGATTTCTTCACAGAATTGGGAAAGAGAATCGTGGCAGGAGGGTGGATATACCCAACTACTTATTCGGTAGGGACAACATTTGTACCTATTTTCAGTACCAGAAGCGGTCCGGGAAATCCTCTGTTTTATCTTTCCCTTCGTTCAGGAAGATTGCGAAATATGCTTTATGATGCTTCTGGTACGCTGATTTATGACGTTATCGAGCCAGACCCGATGGGGGTGGTGCTGCAAAACAATGGTGCGTATTTTATTGGAACGGTCATTGATTTGGAGGCAAAGACTGTACAAAGCCTTGTTTGTGACAGAAGCACAGGGGATGTGTTTAAGACAGCAATTCGTTCTTTTACCGGGGAACTGAATCCTTCCTGTACTGCAGATATCGTCATGGGAATGTATGCAGACAGTTACTACTTTGCCGGAGGATTTGATGATTGGTTTTATGAAACGGATTCTAATCTGACAATTGATGATTTGGAAGCACACTTTCTTTCCGGTCTGTTAGCAAATGGTGCAGATGTGGACTCGTCTGTGGATGCCATATCAAATCCGGGCAGTGTGACCTTAAAGCAGACGGACGGTGTATATGCAGAAAGCGGTGTCCTTTATACAAGGATTTTAGACCTTGGGGAAGGTGGTCTTGCCGGAGAGGGAAAGATACAGCTTGTCGGTACGGTGGATGCAGGGATTACATCCATTTCGGAAGTCAAAACAAGAACATCTGACTCTTTGGAAGATGTATCTTTTTCAGATTGGGAAGCGGTTGGAACGGATGGAGTGATACAATCTCCAAATTTAAGATACATTCAGATACAGATGACGCTTTCTACAACAGATACGTCTATGACACCGGAACTGAGTGCAATTCAGATATACGAGACACCAAAGGCCCCCTATTCTAAATTGGGATATGCAAGGCCGGTGGTGTTAAGTGATGGTGGAATCAGGGAAGCAGTATTAGAAAATGCCTATGACATTATTGTTACGAGTGAATTGAACGGTTCTGACTATTTGGAATTTTCTATTCCATTCAAAGATGGGAAGCGATCATATCTCGATAATGAAAAGAAACTGCAGATTACTAAGGATATTTACCGTATCCGAACAGTCACGGATGATAAGGGTGAGGACGGAAAGACGGTAACGAGCATTTATGCGGAAGCTGCGTTTTATGACCTTGCATATTCTGAAAAGAAAAGTGAACAGACATATGAAGCGGAAACCGCAGAAAAGCCGATGGCTTATGCACTGCAGGGAACCGGATGGAGTGTTGGAAAAATAACGGTATCAACGAAACGTTCCTGGCAGTCCACGGATAAAAATGCCCTTTCCATGCTTCGTACCATTCAGTCCATTTATGGTGGTGATTTGGAGTTTGACAATGTAAATAAACAGGTCAGCCTTCTGACACAATCTGGAAGTAACAGTGGTGCTGTGTTTGCCTATCGTAAAAATATGAAATCCATACAGCGGGTGGTGGATACCAGAAGTCTTGTGACAAGACTCTATGCTTATGGTGCAGATGGTATGACCTTTGCAAGTATCAATAATGGAAAGGAATATGTGGAGAATACGGAGTATTCTTCAGAAATCAGGGTATCAACGCTTGATTGTTCCTCTTTTACCAATCCATATCAGATGCTTGAATATACCGAAATGCGACTGGCAGATTATTCTAAGCCGAGTATTTCTTATGTCATACAGGTAATGGATCTGTCTGTACTGACTGGGTGGGAGCATGAGAGTTTCGGTATCGGAGATGTGGTAACCGTGGATGATAAGGATTTGGGAATCCGAATCAGCACGAGAATTATTCGTATGGATTATAACGTGCAAGAGCCGTGGAAGACAGTCATTGAGCTTTCCACCAAGTTAAAAGAACTGGGTGATTCATCTGCTTCGTGGGAGAAGGCAGCAGATACTCTTTCCTCATCGGATTTGCTGGACAGACAGGAGATGAAGGATTTGGTGGTAAACAACCATCTGCTGAATTCCAGAGCAGATGATGGATTCAGCTATTGGCAGAATTCAGGTTTTGAGGTGGATGGAGAAAACGGTGCTTCCGGCAATGCAAGTTTTAAGTGTGTGGGAGCGTTGAATACCACAAAAACACTGTCACAGGAAGTATATCCGGCTACCAGAAGCAGCTACACAGTATCGGCAAGCATAGTAACTGAAAATCTGAAAAAGGGAGCGAATGGAAGGGTTGGCATTGAACTTATCATTGAATATGAGGATGGTTCGGAAGAAACAAGATTTGTAGAGTTGTATTAGGAGGAATGCACCATGTATTTTACGAGGTCGGCAGGAGCGGTCAGTGTTACCGGAATAGAAAAAGTGAAAAAACTGACGGTAAGGGTAGTGGTGCAGGACTGTACAGGAACCGTGCGTTTTACGGATGTTATGCTACAGGGCGGTTCGGTAGCAACCGCATGGGTTTCCCATGTGTCAGAACAGAGGTACACCTTTGATGCACAGGAGGTGTGAGGATGGAGTTTATTCGATTTGCCGGAACAATCAATACACATGAAGAAAAGAAGGTGGCAAAGGCTACCGTAAATGTAATTTTAGAGAATTGTACCGGAACCTTTTATATAACAGATATCATGTTTCAGGAAGGTAAATGGCTGACCGGGTATGTGGTAAATAATCTGGAACTTTTGCAGAAAAAACGTGTGGATGGGGAGATAACACCTGTCCGCTTTTTTAATGGGATTGTCCGTTCCGGTGTTACAGCAGTGATTACCAATGACGGAGAAGTATCAGCCGGGCTGAATTATCACATCATTCCAAAAGATACGATGGCAGCAGGAGACATGAGTGTGGCTCATAATTACGGAAGTCACAAGCTGACTCTGCAGAGTGGTTTTTTGGAAGATGATGTTGTTGAAATTAATGCTGATGCAAGGGTGGCAACAAGGAATGGAAGCAGGATTAGGGCTGATGGATTTTATTCTTATTCGGCAGCAGGGGATAGTAAACATCAGATTAAAGTAAAGGACAGGAAGTCAGCACTTGTACGCATGTCTTTTCAGGAGATGGCATACGGGATTGGAGGAAAACGGATGTGAGAAGGGCAAGTAACCGAAATGTCATGGCATGGACATTCATGGGAAATACGAGAATGCATCAGGTGTTAAGAGAAAAAGGAAATAAGCTGTCTCATGTTGGTGTTTTTACCTTTGAGGTTTCAGCAGATGGAACAATCAGCGAGACGGGAACTGCGGTCAGTACCATCCTTCCTTATGTAAAGAAGTGGCCACATATTAAATGGCTTCTGACCATTATGAATCATGGTACTGCATCTATTTTTACAGCACTCAGAGAGAATACGAATGGCGCACAGGATACGTTCCTTTCAGAAATCGTGAGAATTATTGACAAATATCCGTGGTGTTCTGGGATAGATATTGATTTGGAACGTGGAGGGGAGTTGGCGAACCGAACAAAGGCAAATGCGCTGTTCTCACGGATTTACTCTACTGTAAAAGCAAAGGGAGCAAACCTTCATGTAAATATCTGCCTTCCGGGTATGACCAGTGTTGGCGGTTCGGTTGGCGGCGAGAATTGGTGCGTGTATGCCGATTTGGATGCATACTGCGACACAGCAGCAATCATGAGTTATGGTATGAGTTGGGCGGGTTCAGCACCGGGACCGGTATCTCCGAGAAGCTGGCTTGAAGGCATCTACAGTTATGCTGCCAATGCAATGAACCCGGACAAAATCATGATGGGACTTCCTGGATATGGATGGAGATGGCAGATATACGATACTACGGAGAATCTTGGCACGACTTATAGGGGAACAAGCCTTACCTATTATGCTGCGAAATATTGGATGGAGGGCTTATATAATCATACAGGGGATGCCCCACCGCAACCATTTATACCGTTCTTTTCTTATTGGGATTGGACGGATATGGTCCCTTGGGGACTGCTTCAGGTGTATGACTTCATGGAAGGATGGGATACGAGCAGGGAAATAGCAGAGCCGACAAAGCAAGAAACCTATAGTGGCAGAAAATATCTTACAACCTATCTGAAACAGCAGGAGGTATCCTTTGGAACAATCAGCGTTGACAGAGATGGTGTGCCGGATTCTTATTCTGGCAATGCAGTCATTGGGGAAGGATATGCGTCTGTTTTGGATGAAGAAGCGGTGCTGAAATACACATTTGAAGTACCAACAGCCGGAACATATGATGTGGCAGTTGAGATAGTCTATCCAAGATGGGATAAGAATAGCATCGGAATCAGTCTTGATGGGGACAGTCAGATGCTGTCGGAATCAAGGATGTATTTCTTATATTGGAGAAAAAAATTCTGGAGGATATTAAAAAGTGGAGTCAGCTTGTCAGCAGGAAAGCACACCATTACTGTGTCCGGTGGAGTGCCTGGGGTGGTTTTTTATGGCTTTCGGGTATGTTCGGATTTTTCACAGAAAGCGACTGCCGGGGAAGTGTACTATGGATTGAAGCCAAGAAAATTCATGGATGTGAACGGAGAAATGGTACAACCCGATAGGGCATTTAAGGTTACTGCAGAGGTACTTCGCAGAAAGCCGGAAAGTGCGCTTGTATGGTATGAAGATTTCTGTGATTATTCAGAAATCCCTACCAACTATTTTACAGTGCTTGACGGTTCGTGGAAGATTTGGAAGGATGAAAGTTCTGACCGTGTCCGTAAGTATTCGCAGCTGGAAGGCAGTGGAAAACTGGCACTGGATTATACCGGTTCTGAAATCCATGTGAGGGCGAGATTTGCCTTTAAATCATCGGGAGGTGGTAAGGCAGGAGTGTTTCTTGGAAGCATTTTCTGCTGTATAAATTACGATACCCAGTGTGTGGAATTGTATCAGGGAAGTAAGAAACTTGGCAGCTATGCATCTTCTTTCAGTAAGACCTCAAATGCAGATTTACGGAGTAATCCAAGCCTATATACCGTGGAAATGAGAATCCGTGGAAATAAGGTAAGAGTATATTCCGGTGCTGCCTACACACTAAGGTTTACAGCAACCATTACTGCAGAAACTGGATATGTGGGATTCATGGCGGAGAAGGGAGTGGTGTGTGACCTCTTGCGACTGGGTGATGCATGGTATTATGAACCTTATGAGTGTTTTGATATTACCTTCCCGGATGGAAAGCAGACTACTTTTGGAAGATGTACTCGTACCGGAATTTCATGGGATAATGAATTTGAATTGTTCCGTGTCAATTCTGATGTGGAGGAAATCAGCACAAGAAGCCAGGATATTTCTATGGATTACGACTTTTTCCATTCCCATGAAATGTCACTGGAATGTGGCAACGATTATGAAATGAAGGTAGTACCACATGATTTGAATGTCTGGCTTTCGAGGATGTATCTTGGAGATGCGGATGGTTTTTCTATTATGTATTACTCCGATGTGGACAGTATTGTCTATTGGGCAAATGAAGCAGCATACACCTATGGCGTGTCAGGGATTGCAATATGGAGTCTTGGTCAGGAAGATATGAGGTTATGGGACAGTATGCCAGATCAGATATAGTTTTGGAATCAAACAGCCTTTTGCGGGCTGTTTTTTTCATACCAAAAAACAAAGAAAGGCAGGTAACAGTTATGAGACAGGCAGTAACAACAGTGCAGTATGTATTTGCAGGAATAGGAGGCTTTATGGGTTGGTTTCTTGGAGGATTGGATGGTTTTCTGTATGCACTCCTTGTGGTCATCGATTATGTCACCGGGCTTATGGCAGCATTCGTACAGAAAAAGGTATCCAGCGAGGTTGGTTTTAAAGGCATCTGCAAAAAGGTGGCAATCTTCTGTCTGGTAGGTATCGGCCATGTGCTTGATACGCAGGTCATCCAGAACGGAAGTGTACTCCGCACCGCAGTCATTTTCTTTTACTTATCCAATGAGGGAATTTCCATTATTGAGAATGTTGCCCTTATCGGACTTCCGGTTCCAAAGAAGCTGAAAGAGGTATTGGAGCAGCTGCACGAAGAAGCTGATGAGAAAAAGGAGGATGAGTAATATGGCAATAAAGGTATGTCTGGACGCAGGGCATTACGGTAAATACAACCGCAGCCCTGCGGTTTCGTCTTATTATGAGTCGGACATGACTTGGAAACTTCATAATTATCTTAAGAAGGAGTTGGAGGCATTTGGTATCGGTGTGGTAACCACAAGGACAAATCAGAATACGGACAGAGCATTGTATGAAAGAGGTGCGGCTTCCAAGGGCTGCAACCTCTTTATTTCTGTCCATTCCAATGCTGTAGGCAATGGTGTAAACGAAAATGTGGATTATCCGGTGGCATATGTCCTTTTAAATGGAAGCAGCACGGATATTGGTCTAAAGCTGGCAAAGGTTGTGGAGGCAGTGATGGGAACTGCACAGAGTGGAAGAACCGCAACACGTCAGGGTACAAACGGAGAATACTATGGAGTGCTTCGTGGAGCAAATGCGGTAGGAACACCGGGTATTATTCTGGAGCATTCATTCCATACCAATACAAGAGCAACAAAATGGCTTTCCAGTGACAGTAATCTGCAGAAGCTCGCCAAAGCGGAAGCAGAATGTATTGCTTCCTATTATGGAGTAACGAAAAAGGAAGAAACTGCTCTTACAAAGATTATGGGTAACGCAGTGGCAACGGTGGAGCAGATGACAGCTTATATTAAAGAAAAGAATCCAGATGTTGCACAGTCGGTTGTTGATATGATTCCGCTTTATCTTTTGGAAGGAAAGGCAGAGGGTGTCCGTGGTGATATTGCCTTTGCACAGTCCTGTCTGGAAACAGGTAATTTTGGATTCTCCGGTTCTGCAGTTACACTCGACCAGAATAATTTCTGCGGCATGGGAGTGACTTCAAATGGAATGAAAGGAAATCCCTTTGATACACCACAGCTTGGTATCAGGGCGCAGGTTCAGCATTTGAAAGCCTATGCTTCCACAGTGGATTTAAAGAGTGAATGTGTTGATCCACGCTTTAAGTATGTCACAAGAGGCTGTGCGGAATATGTGGAGTGGCTTGGACAGAAAGAAAATCCAGACGGAAAGGGGTGGGCAGCAGGAGCCGGATATGGTGCAAAGATTATTACAATCTTAAATACAATGATTGGAATTAAGAGCGAGACAACAGAACCGGAGGAAGTCTGGTATCGTGTGCGTAAGACATGGACAGATGCCGCCACACAGAAGGGTGCATTTCACAGTTTGGAAAATGCCAAGAGGTGTGCGGATGAAAATGAGGGATATTCCGTATTTGATGAATCAGGTAAAGTGATTTATTCCAATGATACATTTACACCGTATCTTGTGAGAGTATCCATCGAAGATTTGAACATCCGCAAGGGTCCGGGAACAGACTACGATAAAACAGGTAAGTACACCGGAAAAGGTGCTTTCACTATTGTGGAAGAAGCAGAAGGCAAGGGTGCGAGCCTTTGGGGGCTTCTGAAATCTTATCAGAAAAATCGTGACGGATGGATTTCACTGGATTATACCGAGAGGGTTTAGAAGCAAGCCGGACAGAGACAACAGGTTTCTGTCCGGCTGCTTTTTTCGGCTCCTGACAAGTTTGGACAGAGTGAAAAAAGAGTGGGTGGAAACCGTAGAATTGCTTGACTTTACAGGGATTTAGAGTGATTTATATACTACCAAAAACGAAAGGAGTACTTATTTATATGGTGATTGCAGGAACGATAAATAGAGTAGCTTTTTACTGCAGAGTCAACCATCGTGACAGAGACTATGAAAAATATCTGGACGATGTAATGAGACGGTTGGAAGAAGAATATGGAAAACAGAAATGGGATTTGCAGATATTCTTTGAGGAAGCTTCAGGAGCCGACCCGAACAGAAAAGAATTTAATCGTCTGAAAGCGGAAATCGCAGCAAAGAAGATAGATGTGGTGGTTACCATGAGGGCTGCCACGATTGCCCGTAACTGGGGACAGTTTATGGAGTTCATGCTGATTTGCAGTAAGAAAAATGTGGAAGTGGTGTGTATTGACAAGGTAGAGGATGCGCAGGCCATTTTCCGAAGAATTCAAGAGTTTAAGAAAAGGTTTTTTGAAGGAAGTGATGTAACGTGCGAGTAAAAGTGATTAACAAACGACCAGCTTCGGTCTTACAAAAGAAAAGGGTTTGTGCTTATGCCAGAGTTTCCACAGACAGCAGAAGACAGGAAGACTCTCTTGAAAACCAGATGGAAACTTATGAGAGAATGATTACCGGAAATCCGGAATATGAATTTATCGGAGTATTTGCTGATCAGGGCATATCCGGTTATTGTGAGAACCGCCCACAGTTCCAGAGAATGATGGAAAAGGCAAGGGCAGGAGAGATTGACTTAATTATTACAAAATCCATATCGAGGTTTGCTAGAAATACCGTCACCGTTCTAAAGTTCGCAAGGGAACTGAAGGAACTGGGTGTCGGTATTTTTTTTGAAGAACAGAACATTAACACTCTATCAGGGGACGGTGAGATGATGCTTGCCGTCCTCGCTTCTTTTGCACAGGAAGAAAGCAGAAGCATGAGTGAAAACAATAAATGGTCCATTCGGAAGAAGTTTGAGAGAGGAGAAGTGATGATTACCACATCCCGCTTCCTCGGTTATGACAAAAACGAATATGGAGATTTGATTGTGAACAGAAAGGAAGCGGAAATTGTCAGTCTGACTTTTGACCTTTATCTGCTGAATGTCGGCTCGTCAAGGATTGGGGAGCTGCTTGATTACATGGGCGTGAAAACAGTGACGGGAACAACATGGGAGAGCGGGACCATCAATGGGATGCTTTGCAATGAAAAGTACAAAGGGGATTTTCATCTGCAGAAGTATTACACCCCTGAAAACAAAAGAAACCATACAAGGAAAAACAACGGGGAAGTGCAGAGTTATTACATTTCGGAAAATCACGAACCAATTGTATCGCCGGAGGTATGGGAAAAGGTGCAGGAAGTCAGGGAACAGAGAAAGCGTGACAGGAATATCGGGCAGGACAGCACAATGAAGTTCCAAAACCGCTATCCCTTAAGTGGAATGCTGATTTGCCCTTACTGCGGAAAAACACTCCGGCGCAGACAGGTTTACAAGAAGAAAATCCAATGGCTTTGCAGTACCTACATTGAAAAAGGAGTCAAGGCATGTAAAGGGATAAGGATTGATGATGCCGAATTGCAAGGTTTGAACATTACGGAACAGACAGTGATTGAGGAGGTGGTTAAAAATGGCAAGAAACATTACTGTTATACCAGCAAAGCAGATTTTGACTGCGGAATCAGGAACAGCACAGTCAGTGCAGAAATTGAAGATGGCAGCGTACTGCCGAGTGTCAACCGACCAAGAAGAACAGTTATTAAGCTATGAGAATCAGGTCAATTATTACACAAATTATATTAGCGAAAATCCTCTTTATGAATATGCAGGGACTTATGCGGATGAAGGAATTTCGGGAACCAATACCAAAAAGAGGGATGAATTCAACCGCATGATTGCTGATTGCAGGGCGGGGAAAATAGACATGATTATTACCAAGTCCATTTCCCGATTCGCAAGAAATACGCTGGACTGCTTGAACTATGTGCGAGAATTGAAAGATTTAGGGATAGGGATTATTTTTGAAAAGGAAAATATCAATACCCTCGATGCAAAGGGCGAAGTGCTGCTGACCATTCTTTCCTCACTGGCACAGGATGAGAGCCGATCCATTTCAGAGAA
>ERZ779658.2235-NODE-2235-length-11887-cov-4.602857_pt1 | contig 11887 bp, 8 predicted proteins | sample MGYA00511485_ERZ779658 | MGnify/ENA primary metagenome ERZ779658 (study PRJEB29588, sample SAMEA2162182) | human gut metagenome | biome: human gut; feature: human-associated habitat; material: faeces | place: Denmark | collected 2008/2010 ... | reverse complement strand
TGAGTATCGGAGTTCGCACCATTGCGAAGACCGTTCGCATACTTGAGAGAAATCAATCCTAAATATTGGTATCCCACTATAGGGTAAAATATTAGATCGATGATTTTTGCTAATGGGATAAAATCAAGGACGTGTAAGAAGTATTACACATCCTAAGGAAATAAAATTAAAAGGCATTCTCATGTTAAGTAAAAAATCGAAGCTTTCAATATTGTCAAAGTCCCTCCTGACAATATTCGCGATAGGAGGGGGGGGCAATATATAATTCTACAGTTTGTATAGCTGCTAATGAGTTTATAAGCAATTCCTCTGTTTATGTAAGCAATTCCTCTGTTTATGGTGGTGGCGCAGTTGCCAATATTCCCTCCGCGGAAAACTTTAAAACCTCCATGACTTTTAAAGGGACAACGCTATTTCAAAACAACCAGGCCCTCGGAGGTTTTGGCGGTGCTATTTGGAATGCAGATGCTCAACTTGAATTTCTTGGAACTCAAGAATTTATAGGTAATTCGGCTAAATACGGTTGGGGCGGTGCTATAGCTAGTTTTCAAGATCTCGGGATGAAGACTTCATTACTTATTGACGGCACGACCACCTTTAAAAACAATTCGGCTCAGTGTGGAGGCGCTATCTACAATAGACTTGCCACTGCATCCATCAATAACGCAATTTTTGTTAATAATAAAGCCCTTTATGATAAAAATAAACCCCTTGTAGTAGAGGGTTACGACGAAAAAGGCAATTCGATATATTACGGTGGTAATGGCGGCGCTATCCAAAACGGCGGCTATGGTGAATATACTGCCGAGTCCTTCGTAAGCAACAGTACCTTCAAAGGCAATCAGGCCGAATATGCTCCAGTCTCTAAGACTTATTCGTACGGCGGCGGGGCAGTAATGAATTTCACCGGATCGTCTTTTATTAGCCTTAATAATAAGTATATTGAGAACTCGGCTGGTAACGCAGGAGGGGCAATTCATAATAGACAAGGAGAGAACACTCAGCTTGTTCTTTCGGGCTACAACTCTTTTGAAGCAAACTCGGCGAACCTTGGAGGGGGTGCTATTTTTAATCATGCTCTCGTTTCCGATGCAGATGAAAATAGTTTTACTGAATTTAAGGGGAATTCTAGTGACAAAGGCTTTGGCGGCGCGTTAATGAATGTCGGCGGAATTTACGCATTTGATGGTAAGAATCAAGAGAATGTAATTTCCTCTTTCAAAGGAACAGTTGTTTTTGATGGAAACACAGCAAAAAAATCGGGAGGTGCAGTTGCTAACCTTGCACAACCGACAGTTTTAGTTACAGCAACTGGAAAACCGATTCCCCTAGATACAACCTATTATGCAAACACTAAGGTTGAATTTTCTGGCAACGTGGTATTCACAAATAACGTTTCTCAAAGCCAAGGCGGAGCTGTGTATAACAAAGACGGAGAAGTTACTTTCCGCGGAAGCAATAACTCCTTCATAGGTAATGAAGCCCTTATCGCCGGTGCCTTGACGAACCATCAAGTGAAACATGAAGCAGTCCTTGTATATATGGAAGTATCAGGGAATGCCTTGTTTGAAAATAACAAGGCTCACAACGCTGCGGGGGCTGTTTATAACAATGCCAATATGGTTTTCGGACAAGGGAATCATATATTCCGTGGAAACTCTGTTGAAGCTGGAAACGGTGGGGCAATTTATAACTTCGATACAGGCACGTTAACACTTGGTGGTAAAAATTATTTTGAATTGAATACTGCTCAAGGAGTACAGAACGATATCTTTAATAAAGGTAAGCTGGTTTTAGGTTCTGAAGGTAATGTTCATAGCCTCACTGTCATAAATGGCGGTATTACCGGACCTGGAAGTATGGAATTGAATACTGGCAGTTTGGTACTGGGCTCTGGCGCACAAATTCACCAGGCTTCCTTCACTGCCAAAGCAGGGACGATGACGACCATTGTATTGAGTGACGCACACCACGTACATGACAAAAATGTTGCACATTTCGATGAACTCGTCGACGAAAACGGTACCGGTCATGACAAGGTTTCAGCTGCCGTAGGTAACAATGGTTTCGGAATTCATACAACCGGTCAAATGACGCTAGAGAAAGGCGCTGTCTTGAACATTGTTTCTGACGATATCCAAGCAGGTCACACCTATCTTGTCGCGTATAACGAGGCTGCCCAAGAGGCACAAGTTGCAAAATTGGCTCGCGTTGCAGAAACTTCTGTTGTGGTCAATCCTGCCGGATTCGAGCATGACGAGACATCCTGGAAAGGTGAGAACCTCATTTCAAGCAATCCTCTTGTTAAGCTGGAACGTGTTGAAGGCGACAACACCAATGGCTATATCCTTGTTACCAGTAAGAACTCCAACTCAATCAGCATTATTGAAGACCTTGCAGGCCTAGACCAGGTTTACTTCAGCTGGTTGTCTGACCTCGAAGATCTCCGTCAGCGTTTAGGTGAAGTTCGTCTCGGCGCTGATAACGGTATCTGGACTAAGGTTTCTTACGCACGCTACCGTACAAGTGGGCTTGGTGATGGAAAAGTAAAATCCATAGACTACAGCATTCATGTCGGTGCTGACGGCACGTTATATAAGAATAACGGTCATAAGTTCTTTACTGGTTTCTCCTTCAAGGGCGGCCATACGGATATGAAGGCAGCACGTGCTGCCGGAACTGGTGATCTGAATCACTACACCTGGAAGCTTTACGGAACTTATGTTCACGAGAAAGGCAGTTATGCTGATATCGTAGCCTCTGTCGGTACTTTCAATAATCGCTTCCGCGGATACCACGACAGCTGGACTGGTCAAGTCCACGGTGACGTCAACCATTGGGGCGCCGGTATTTCTGGAGAAGTAGGTCACCAGTTCAGATTCTTAGAAGAATCTGCCGGAAGCTTCTGGTTTGCCGAACCTCAGATTCAGCTGTCTTACTTCCGTGTAAAAGGCAAGAATTATGAAACCAGCAATGCTATCCATGTCGAACAGAAGTCGGTTAATTTCCTGACAGGACGTGTGGGCGTTTCTGCCGGAAAGCAGTTTGCCTACGGCGCTGATAAGAAGCGTTATCTCCAACTTTCTGCCAAAGCAGGCTTAATCCATGAATTTGCCGGCGATCAGAAGCTCAGACTCAATGAAAAGAAACTGAGCGCTGACGGTAAGAAGAATCTCTTCTACTACGGTGCCGATATGGATTGGCAGTTTGCTGATAACCATAAGCTCTACCTGAAGGTTGATAGAGCAACCGGAAGTGGTTATAGAAAGGACATTCAGATCCAAGGCGGCTACAGATACAGTTTCTAGCCTTCGAAAGAATGGTTAACCAGTTTTGTTGTATTTGTAGCACTTAGACAAAGAAACGTTATAAAAGCACCTCGGGTTTTTAATAACTTGTCGGGGCCTGTCGTTGATGCAATATCAATGAACAGGCCCAATTTTTATCGTAAATGTCTTATGCCCTAAAATCTTTTTAAAAGGGCATGCCTAAGTACCGACGCGGTCGGTGCAGCTCCGGTCCTCTTAACGAGCACCGGAGTTTATTATTGTTGGCTATTTGACGGTTTAAAGATGGAGTCCAGCCAGGGCTTCATATCGAAGTCCTCGGTCAGGTTCTCCGGAAGGTACGGATTGTTGGCCCCGTCTGTGCCCGCTTTCTCAGGTAAACGGATAGAGAACTTGTTTTGTTTACATCCTGTCTCTTTCCACAGTTGAGTAATGCCTTTAGCAGTAATGTGTTTGAACAGTGCCTGGCTGTAGTCTTGAAGCCAACGGAACGTATCTACACCATTTTCCCTCAAGGTAGCGTCAATGGACAGAGCGATACACATCGCTTCCATGTACTGGGGAGAATGCTTATGCTGGCTGTTTTTACGCAGAATGGCAACGCCGCGTATTGCCCGTTCAACTTTATTTGTACAAGGCGGTATCTCAGGATTTTCTAAGAAAGTCTTAAAGTCCTCCCGGGCATTAAGGTAATAGACACACGGCTTGGCAGCGGGATGGTCCTTTGCTTTTTCCCAGAGAGATCCCTTTTGCCTGACCAGGCCCTCGCTTGCCTTCATCATCATCCGGTCTAGGCATTTCATCAGCTTGGCCTGAGTCAGCCTGGCTTTTTCCGGGCTGATAAGCCCATCATTTTTCTGGGCTTCAAATAAGAAGATCGAGTTGATTGCTCTTAATGCGGCGTGCAGCTTCATGCCTTCGGTATCGGCTTTGAGCAATTTTTCAAGCTGCTGCATAAGGAACGCTTCCGGTTTATCGAGAAGCTTCTTGAAGAGATCCGAGGGCAGAACGACCTTCAGGATCTCCCGCCGCAGATGAACTAAACAGGATTGGTGACGAACATGATCGAGGATCGGTTTATCCTGATTTCTGTTATTAAGTATCGTTCTGTAGCCGCTGTAACCGTCGGTCACCAGAGTTTCAAAGTTGTAATCTTCCAAGATGCGGCCTATGTTCTCTGCGCTCCGAGTCGGACTGTAGTAGTAGAGAGTTATAGGCTTTGGCGCATGATCGGCCGTGGTCAGAGCGACTATATAGTTGGTCTTGCCCTTTGCCTCGGCACCTGAAGCAGGAAGCTTCCCGCGTCCCTGATCCTGAAGGCAGCTAAACGGCGTTTCGTCACATACGAGCACATCGCGCTGCTGCAGAACCTTTTCCAGTGCTTTAAAGAGCGGCTTTAAATAAAATCTTTGATAGTCGAACAACGAGTAAGAACCGGTGTTGGAGCCCAGCCCGGCTTCTTGCTCGAACCGCTTCAGAGCACGCTCTAAAGGAATGCCGATGCACATAGCCTGGTTCCAAGACAGGATGGTTTTCGTGCTCATGTGTCTATCCGGGAAGAGCGGATGATCTTGTCCGGGATCCATGAAGACCTCTACCTGACCGCATTTCTGACAGAACCCTATCGTATAAGTGTTCTGCTGTCTGTAGCCTGCTTCGAAGTCCGTCATCGCAGTTTTGAGATTAACCATCAAGTCCTCAAATCCGGCCAAGGGTTCTCCGCATTCTCGGCAAGTTGCCGATATCTTTGTCGCCTTAGTCGGCCCGGCTTCCGGAAGATTCTCGATATTATTGACTCGACCCCGGTGCGTCTGTTTTTCCTTGACAGGGGACGGTTCAGATTCCTTATTTATCTCAGAGATTTCCTGCAGAGTTTTAACCGTTGCATTTGTCGAAGCATCCAATGTTTTCGATGCTTTGGCAATAGCGTTGCTCAGCTTGACGATTCCCTTGACGTTATTGGTAAATGAGCGGACCTGCCTCAATTCTTTCAAGTTGCTTTGTGCTTTAGCGTAAGCCTGTTCAGAAGTTTCTCCTGCTTTCATGGCTTCGTTTCCATGAGCGAAGAAACTTGCAATTTGCACAGAAGTGACACCAATAGTTTTTATGCCGTAGGAGATCATGTCATAGAGAATTTTCATCGCCTTTTTAGCTTCTTCGTCATCGGCGTAACTCAGGTACTCTTCCACTTGAGCGAGGTAGCTGCCGTTGACGTCTTTGAGGAGAAGCGTCAGCGATGTAACGCCGCGAGCGAACTTTATATTGGAGCGCTCGCGTTTCTCTGCCAAATCCTCAGCAGCTCGAAGCTGTTCTTCTTTTTGGGTAACCAGCTTAATCAGTTCTTCCTTGGAGAGTGAGTTGAGGTCGGTCATTTTGTCACACCCTGTTATTATCTATTGGGTAAATTATATCATATTTTACCTTTAAAAACAATTAATTATCTGAATATAAACGATAAATAATGCTTGCAAATATAAAAATATCGCCGTGAAGACCCTCAGAAGAGCCTACACGGCGTTATTGGAGTCTCGGGCTACCAAAAAGTATCGCTTTTGGTATAAAGCCGCTCCCCGTTAAGAAATCGCTCTAAATCGGATAAAGTCAAGGAGCACTTGGCCTGCTGACCGACTCGAACCATGAGTTCTTCAAAGCGTCCGTTGTGCAAGGTGCGTGTTAGCAGCATCGTTCCTTTCTCGTCCGTGGTGACGATCTTGCAGATCTTCCTCGTCTTTGAGAGAAAGACGACGGCCTCCTTACCGCTGCTCAAGTTGATGCCGAGCTGGTCTTGGGCGAGGGAACAGAGCCGATGAAAGCCTCCTCTTAAATCAGTAGGAGAAATTACCAGCGTCACGTGCACGCCGCTGAAGCGGATATTCATATGACGTCTCCTCTCATGCGAGACAGAATGAAGATGACAGATTCTTCCGGACGCTGCGTCTTGAATTCGAAGGTCATCCCCTTGGCCGAAATGCTCAGCGTCGACTCCTCATCTGCTTCACCTTCGCAAAGATTAATAACGTCCAAAGAATTGTCCTGACGACTTTGTGCTGCCGCGGGATCCGAAATGGAAAGGCGCCGTTTAACTTCGGAGATGTTGACTTTGCGACGGGTCTCGGTTCGAATCAATCTCGCTACCTCGGCGCTGCCCAAGTCTTGTGCTCGAGCGATCTCAATGTATCTTGACCAGTTAATATCCATAATCTGTCTCCTTCTTATTCCTTGGAGACAGTATTGATCATGCAGCTAAATTAAGATACGAACCTATAAGACATCTACATTTCTATACCGCAAAAGTCAACTACCCGTATTTCCAACCCCTTACATATCTCTAAGCACGCCGTTCTCCTTTTAATCCGCCCACTAAGAAAACGTCGAGAGCCCCAATAATTGAAGCTCTCGACGCGGGTGTGGTTTGAAGCCGCTCTCTCAAGCGGCATATGTCGGTTGGTTTTTATGCCGGAAGAAGTTTCTTTACTGTCTTCTTGTAAATCTCATAGCAGTTCTTGACTTGGTATGGATACCCGTACTCATTGTCTCCGTGCATATTCCCGCCGGAAGGCCCGAATGTGACAACAGGAATTCCGCAGGAGACGGCAAGAATATTAGAATCGCAGACCGACGGATCATAATCTATCGGCAGATCTTCGCCGGTGACTTCCTTGAAGCTTTCCTGAAGTTTGACGACAAGTTCGTGGTCTTCAGGAACAGCAAAAGACTTCATGTAAGGACTGTTGCGCGGTTTCAAATGAATATCCACTTTGTCTGCCAAGCCGAGTTTTTCAGCAGCTTCCTGCATCTGACGAATGCACATCGCTTCATCTTCGCCCGGAACGACATAACGGTCTACAAACATGTAGCAGCTGTCCGGAACCACCAGCGCCCCGGAATTGCCGCCCGCCAAATAACGGACGCACCAGGTGCCGTGATGAAGTTTGGGATGCGTGAGCGTCGGAAGTGCTTCAATCGCAGCAGCCAAACGTCCGGCAGAAATCAGAGCATTTTCTCCGACTTCCGGATAACGGCTGGCGTGCCCGGCTTTGCCTTTTACCGTGATTTCAAAGCTGAAGCGCCCTCTGAAACCCACAGCCACATTGTTGTAGCGGCACTCCGCCATAATGGCGTAATCAGCATGAACCACGTCTTCGGCAACGAGCTGATAGGTTCCTTTGCTTAATCCTTCTTCATCGGCAACGAAGCAAATCAGGATCTTTCCGGAAAACTCATCTTTGTGCTGAGCAAAATACTCAACCGTCGTGAGAATCGCAGCGTCTCCGCCTTTCATATCCATGGATCCGCGGCCGTAAACCTTGCCGTCGATTTCGACCGGCATGAAAGGATTGGTTTTCCAGTTCTTTAAGTTCACATCAACGGTGTCAATGTGACCGATAAGAAGCATCGTTTTACCGGGTTTGCAGCTGTCTAGCACTGCCCAAACAGAAGGACGCTGTCTGTCAGTATCTTCCGGGAAGTAGCTGTAATGAGGCTCAAGTCCCATGGAGCGCAGAGCTTCGGCAACATAGTCTGCTGCTCCGACTTCGTGACCGGATACAGAATCAATGGAAATCAAGTCATACCAGCGCTGAAAAAGCTTTTCCATGATTTACTCCTTTGCCAGCTGGCCGTTGAATCGATTACCTTCTTCTTCCTCGACGGTTTGTTCTTCAAGCTTGGCCATACCGATACCGGTCAATGCATAAACGGCAGAGAGGATGATGGAGAGCCAAAGCATCGGAGCGAATGCGAAGAAGGCAATGTTGGCAACACCTAACGTAGAAGCGGTGTAGGAACCGGTGGTAGACCACGGAACCAACGGAGCCAGACCGGTACCGGTATCCAGCATCATGCGCATCAGGTTCTTACGCTGCAGACCGTATTTCGGGAACATATCTTTGGTCATGGAGCCGACAACCGGATAGCTGACATAGTAAGCGCCAGTGATCATGAAGAAGAGTGTGTGCAGACACATGACACAGAAGGCCATGACGCGGCTGTTGCGGGCAAATTTTCTGACGTAGTCGAGTAAGACATCAGCAACACCGGCAGTTCTCAAAGGAGCACCGAAGATCGCAGCTGTCATCAATAATCCGATCGTGCTTAACATGCTGGTGAAACCGCCGCGGTTGAGCATCTTGTCGACGAATGCGGAATCCGTGTGGATGCTAAAGCCGCTGTACATGTAGTTCATCATGTTCTTGAGGCTTACGTCTTGGAGGAACATGCCTAAGAATGCAGCAACGGCAATACCGGCAACGAAGGTCGGAATCGTCGGCTTCTTCCAGGCGATCAGACCGATCACAACAAATACCGGCAGTAGGGTAATTGGGTTGAGATTAAAACTCTTTTCAATCGTTCTTAAAATTTCAACGTAAGTTGCGCTTTCTGCTGCAGAGCCGCCGCTGAATTCCAGACCGTAAACAAAGAAGAAAATTAGGCTGATGAGATAAGCCGGGCCGGTGGAAATCAGGGCATGCTTGATACCTTCCATTAACGGTGTATCCGTCACAGTAGCCGTGATCACAGGAGAGTCGCTTAACGGAGAAATTTTATCGCCGAAGAAAGCACCCACGCAGACTGCGCCGGCTGCCGCTTCAACCGGGATTCCGAGGCCTTCACCGACGCCCATACAGGCAACGCCGACGGTAGCCAGTGTGCCCCAGGATGTTCCTGCTAATGTACTCATCAATGTACACAGGATGCAGGCAACCGGAAGGAAGAGTGCCGGAGTAATGACCTGCATACCGTAATAGACCATAACCGGAATCGTTCCGGAGGCCATCCAGGAGCCGATGAGAACACCGACGGACAAGAGAATCAGCATTGCAACAAGCATTGAAGCGATGGTGTCTTTGATGCCTTTCTGAACGCTGTCATAAGAAATACCGAAGGCACAAGCCATTAAGCACATAATGGCGCCGTCAACGGCAAGAACGATGCGGGCATTAACCTTTAAGGCCATCAACCCGAAAAAGATTATGGCAATACCCACGGCAAGCATAGTCATGGCTTGCCACGGTGCTAAGCGGGAACTTGAGTTGGTTTGAGACATTTCGTCCTCTTGATATTGTTATGTTTCATTCCGGAGCTCCTCGAGCATCCGGACCTTAAAGGTAATATCAAAAGGAATAAGGTTCGAGACCTCGGGTAGCGCTCCACTGTTCAGTGACAGTCCGCCGAATGTTTTTCGACGGCCCAGGTCCGATCAATTTAGGAGAGATCAATCGGCCTTCGGCAAACTTTCCTTTTGCTGCCTCCCGATTCTCCTTTAAAGGAAGCAACTACTTATAAAGTCTGCACCTCTACCTGATTCTCTAATCTTAGAACTTCAGGCACTCTCTTGACATACATTTAGATACAAAACACCTTATCGTTTTCCCGAAAATAGTCTTTCGTTAATGAGCAGTCTGACAAATGAAAACCACTCCCCAAGTGCATTTTTCTAACATTTATCTAACATTCGACGTGTTAAATTGTTAGATTAGACAGAAATTTGTTAGAAAAGCGTGTTAGAAAAAATTCCGCCGTACCATTGCTGATTCGGCGGAATTATTTTTTATTCAATAAGTTACCTATTATGTATTATTCCCAAGCCGGAACTACTGCACCTTTAAATTCTTCCTTAATGAATTTAGCTACTTCCGGAGACTGGAATGCCTTCACAAACTTCTGGACGTCTGCATTGTTGGCATTGTTTTCTCTTGCAGCAATGATGATCAATGCGTAAGGAGCTTCTTTAGATTCGTAGTAGAAGCCGTCCTTTTCCGGAGACAGACCTGCACTTATAACGTAATTCATCGGAATTGTGGCAATGTCAACGTCGGATAAGCTTCTCGGAAGCTGAGCGGCTTCGAGTTCTTTAAATTTCAGATGCTTCGGATTGTCGATGATGTCGGCAACCGTAATTGCGGAGCCGTCTTTGCCCGGCTGCAGTTTAATTAAACCGGCTTTTTCAATTAACTGAAGTCCGCGGCCTTCGTTGCTCGGGTCATTCGGGATCGCAAACGTTGCGCCGTCAGGAATATCCTTCAGACTGTGAATGTTCTTCGAGTAAAAGCCCATCGGCTGAACAACAGCTACACCGATATTTTTGAGATGAGTTCCCTGTTGCTTGTTGAAGTTATTGAGGAACGGCTCGTGCTGATAAATTGCGATATCTAGAGAGCCTTCTTCCAAACTCTTATTCGGGGAAATATAGTCCGTAAATTCAATGACCTTAACGTTTAAGCCCTGTTTTTTAGCTACTTCTGCGGCCTTTTGGACATTGGCTGCGTGAGGGCCGGCGGTTGCACCGACTTTAAGTTCAGAGGTCTTTTTATCGCCGCACCCCGAAAGAAGGAGGGGAACGGCAATCACTGCTGCGGCAGCCAGTTTTAAAAATTGGAATCGTTGCATGCTTTTCACCTATTACAGAGTTAGTTGTTTAATATTGTCGGGATTTGAAAAGCGGGCGATTTTTAAGATGTACCTTCACTCTGCTTATTCTTATCCCGAGTTAAAGATGGATTTTGGGAAAGACAAATAGAGAAGTCAGTAAGACATTCCTTAGCGGAAAGTCAGACTCACATTCGGCACATTCGATTGGACAGCACAAAGCGTTCGCTGTGAAGCGAAGCTTTAACGGTGTGATTCAGTGTGCTGTTCATTTTCAATGTTTCAATGAAGATCGAATGGTTTCATTCTATGGACAAAAAAGAAGTAAAAACGGAAATGCGAATACGATTTTCAAAATAGCCACTTTGTGAATCTATCGTTTTCCATAATTTGCTATGAAAACAAGAAGCGCAATGCAATTTAGGAGGAAAGAAAAGATCCGTATCCGATTCGCTTCGGAGTTGTGTTTCGGTCTATTCTTTGACTCATCAAGGCATCCCTTTCACTAACGATTGCAACGTTAACCATATGTTTACTGCTCCTTTACTACGGCAAGACAGATCCGTTCCCGGAGATAGGATCGACGGAACCTTAGGTTCGATACTGTTTTCTCAGAGGGAGTTCAATGGTTGGCTGGAACAAAAACCGTTTATTCCGACCCAAGAGTATGTTGCCGGATGCCGTCAGAGGGAAAAGATCGGTTTTAATGATGTTTTTCTCCATATTTGGAAGGGCTCTGCTCCAGAGTTATGGACATCAGGCATCGAATGGACAACGTTTTATGGCTCCTTTCTAAAGCGATATATCCAAAATCTTGCCGGTCTTCCGAGTGAACAAGATTTCTTTAACTTTATGCGCCTTGTAGCTGCTCGAATCGGCCAGCGATTAAATTTTCGAACTCTGTCAGGAGAACTAGGAATTTCAGAAACCATCCTCAAAACATACCTGACCGTGCTTGAAAAGACCGCTCTCGTCTACCTGCTTCCAGAACATTCAGAGGATGGTCGAAATAGAAAACATCAAAGTCACAAAGTCTATTTCACGGATACGGGACTTTGCGCCTTCTTAAGCGGATGGACTACTAAAGAGGCTTTGATAGACGGCGCGATGAGTGACCTGATGTTCGAAAACTTTGTCATCATCGAAATTCTCAAGAGCTACAGAAATCGAGGCGTAGAACCTCTGCTGTCTTGTCCTAGAAAAAGTTGACTCTTAAGGAGTCAAATAATGCA
>ERZ779658.2223-NODE-2223-length-11935-cov-2.020875_pt1 | contig 11935 bp, 7 predicted proteins | sample MGYA00511485_ERZ779658 | MGnify/ENA primary metagenome ERZ779658 (study PRJEB29588, sample SAMEA2162182) | human gut metagenome | biome: human gut; feature: human-associated habitat; material: faeces | place: Denmark | collected 2008/2010 ... | reverse complement strand
TCGAATTCCATTCCCATCATGGATGGAATACCGCTGGATATCGAAGATTCTTCCTTTGGTCTTCAGATATTCTTCCATGCTGTCTCCTTCTTATTCTTAAAATCCCTGCTCCGTTCTGCGGATGATATCATCCTGCAGTGACTTGGACAATGTCGTAAACAGTGCGCTGTATCCAGCTACACGTACAACCAGATGTTTGTACTGCTCCGGATGCTTCTGTGCATCCAGAAGTGTCTCACGGCTGACAACGTTAAACTGCATGTGGCTTCCCTTCTGATCGAAGTATGACTGGATCAGTCCTACAAACTTCTCAAGTCCTTCTCTTCCACTCAGTGCTGACGGATGGAACTTCTGATTGAACAGTGTTCCGTTTGAAGCAATATAGTGGTCTAATCTGGAAACGGAGTTTGCAGCTGCTGTCGGTCCGCTTACATCCTTACCTGCTGATGGAGATACTCCATCGGCTACATGCATGTGTGCCAGACGTCCATCCGGTGTAGCTCCTGTCTGTCCGCCAAGCGGTACATTTGCTGATACCGGATACAATCCTGCCTGGAACATACCTCCACGCGGGTTTTTATATTTCTCCAGTGGTTTTGTATAAGTATAGGCAACATCTCTTGCAAATGCGTCAACTTCCGGAATATCATTTCCGAACTTCGGCACTGCATCGATCAGCTTGAGGATTCTCTCGCCGTTTGCCTTCACCTGTTCTGATTCTGTTGCTGCAACAACAGTTTTCAGGATTGCTGCAACTTCTTTCTCACCTACCGGCTGTCCGGCAGATTTCATTGCAGAAGCAACCTCTGATACCATCTCTGCAACATCCTCGTTGCTCAGGCCCTTTCCATAGTTTGTGCTAAGAGCCATCTTCAGATCATGCATCGTGATCTTATTCTCGTCATAAACGAGTTTCTTTACTGCGTAAAGTGCATCTGCCATATTGGCAACACCGAATCCCTGCGGACCTGTAAAGTTATATACAGCGCCTCCCTGTTCCAGTGTCTTTCCTCTCTTGATACAGTCATCAACCATACATGCAAGAAACGGCAACGGTGCTCTCTCCGCATGTGCCATATCAATAGCATTGTCAGCATTAACAAGCAGTGCGATCGCGTAATCCATCTGTGCTTTATAAGCATCATAGAATTCATCAAATGTCTTCATATCCTCAACATTACCTGTCTTTGGACCAATCTGTACACCCTTGTCCACACCATTTGAAAATACCAGTTCCAGCGGACGACACATATTGAAGAATGCTGCATCATGCCATCCATTTGTCTTACCAGACTTCTGTGGTTCTACACATCCGATGATGTTGTAGTCTCTCGCATCCTGTAAAGTCAGTCCACGGCTCTCAAGTGACGGGATAATAACCTCATCATTATAATAAGCCGGGAGTCCGATTCCTGTTCTTGTAAGTTCTGCTGCATAAATCAGGAATTCATGTGGTGATCCATTCCAAACTCTTACAGAAAGAGAAGGCATTGGAAGGAATACATGCATAGATGATGTAATACACATAAATGAAAGATCATTCGTAACATCTATACCATCTTCATTCTGTCCTCCTGCAATCAGGTTCTGGAACAGACTGTAACCTGCGAATCCTTCTGCTGAAGCCGCATCACGGCACTTGTTCAGGTCATTTAATTTAACCCAGATACAATCCAGCAGTTCCTGTGCAAACTCTCTTGTGATCTTGCCGCTGTCGAGATCCTTCTTATAATAAGGATACATATACTGATCAAATCTTCCAGGGGAGATTGAATGTCCACTGGACTCAATCTGTAACAGCTGCTGTACAAACCAGAAGGACTGACATGCTTCGTAGAATCCTGTCGCCCCCTTCTCCGGTACATTCGCACAATTCTGTGCAATGATAAGAAGTTCTTTCTTTCTTACCGGATCAGAACATTTCTCCGCCATCTCAAGTGCAAGCTTTGCATAACGACGGGCATATGTAATTGCAGCATCACAGCTGATCATCACTGCCTCAAGGAAACGTGATTTTGTCTGGTAGTTACCATCACTAACCTTCATAGAAGCAAGCTCATCTTCTGCTTTCTTGCGAATTCCAGAAAATCCGATCTCGAGAACTTCACCGTACTTAACTGTCACATGTCCTACACCATTATAGAAATAGTTTCCAGGTGTAAAGATATTGTGTTCAATGTCAAGTAATGTCTCCGGCTCCATGTATGCTGTAGCCAGGTCACTTGTTGTACGGCCTTTCCAGTAAGCATTCGCCTCTTTCAGTTCCTTCTTCGTCTGCTCAGAGATGTAGAACGGGTCAGCACTTCTTGTTTCAACTGTATCAAACTCTGCCTCCAACCACTCGTAAGAGAACTCCGGAAATGTCTGGCATCCTCTTGGGGCAAGTGTGCTGCTTCCAACAACAAGTTCCAGGTCACGGATCGTAATCGGAATATTCTCCAAAATGTGCTGGAATGCTTTTGCTCTACGGATGATCATTGGTTCATTCTCAGTCTGTTTGTACGACTCCGTAATCAGTACTGCTCTCGCCGACTCAATCTCAGGCATCTTCGCATACAGGTTTTCTACCAGTTTTGGAATTCTGTCCGACTTCGGGATGGGAGTACTGTCATAAGTATAAAGTCCCATTTTGTTCTTAAACTCCTTTCTTCCAATATTAACATTTATTATACTTTATTTATCCCCCAAAGTCAATTAAAACACAATACATCCCACATTATATTTCTCTAAAGTTACAACAAATCCCAACATGGTTTGTGTTGTGTTTTATTTGTTTTTTCTCTGTATTTTGCCTCGAATTAATTGACATTTCACTCGAAATACCGCATAATTAAGGTATATATGCGACCATGACACGTTAATCGACACTGTGTCTCTCGCGCGAACGATTAGAAAGAAGGGTTGGATTATATGGCTTCTTATGAATTTGATGTCCACACACATTCCATCGCCAGCGGGCACGGAACCTGTGCGACCATGACTGATATGGCAAAAGCTGCCAATGCAGCTGGGCTTAAGATGCTTGGAATTTCCGATCATGGTCCGAAAACGCTTGGTGGCGGACGCATTTCTTATTTCCGCAGCCTTGCATTTGCACAACCAAAGCGTCTCGGTGTTAGAATGCTTTACGGTGCAGAGGTAAATATTCTGGATCAGGAAGGAAAACTGGATCTTGATGATGAGATTTTAGAGTCTCTGGATTATGTTATAGCAAGTATGCACCGTCCAATTTTTAAATCCGGAACAGCAGATGAGAACACCCGTGCTTATATCAAGACTATGGAGAATCCTAATGTTAATATCATCGGTCATTGCGATGACGAAAAATTCCCTGTAGATTATTTTGCGCTTTTCCGTGCTGCAATGGAGAACCATGTTCTGCTTGAGATCAACAACAGTTCTTTAAGTCCGAATGGATATCGTGGGGATACGACCTACGCTGATCTCTTAATATTGAATCTGTCCAAGCACTTTAATTATCCGGTTCTGTTCTCCAGTGACAGCCACGGCACCGAACATATCGGTGACTTCCAGTATGCCGAAGCTTTGGCTCGAAAAGCTGACATTCCGGAGGATCTTATCCTGAATTACTCTGTACGTAAGTTTATGGGATTTTTAGGTGAGAGATAATACTATAATATAGAAGGAATACTTACAATGGGAAAATGTCTTTTCTTTGATGCAGATGGAACAATTTTAGATATTGTAAAAGGAACACCAGAAGATACAAAACTTGCACTTCAACAGTTGAGAAAAAACGGACATAAGACTTTCATCTGTACCGGTCGTTCAAACGCTTTTGTTCCTGAATATCTTATGAAGGAGATTGGATTTGACGGACTTATCGCTAATCTTGGAGCATATATCGAATATAATGGAACGCGGGTATTTGAGCGTGAGATGCCAACCGACCTGGCATGGAATACCGTAGAGATCATTAAGGCAAACGGTTTTATCCCTGTACTGGAAGGCAATGATTATATGTACTATAATCTGGATGAATATACAAGTGACATAGACTGGTTTGCTGATCTGATCACTCAGGAACTCGGTGACAAACTGCTTCCTATTCGTGGAAATGAACATAATCTTCACTTTAACAAAATAAGTGCCAAACGCACACCCGGATGTAATCCAGAGAAATTATGCCAGGAATTATCCCTATGGTATGATTATATTATTCACAGTGGATCTTTTGTTGGAAGAACGATTGAATTTGTCATGAAAGGCTGTTCCAAAGGACTTGCGATCAGTGTTATGAGTAATGTACTTGGATACGAAAAGAGGGATGTTATTGCTTTCGGCGATAGCAATAATGACTTGCCAATGTTCCAAGCTGCCGGATTTAAGGTTGCTATGGGAAATGGATCTAAAGACTTGAAATCACAGGCTGATTATGTGACCGGCGCCTTGGAAGACGGCGGAATCCGCCAGGCGCTGGAATATCTGAATTTGATTTAAAAAGGATACTCAATTCCTTGACCAACTTCGCATTTTCGAACAAAAATGGGGCATATCAATTTCCTGATATCCCCCATTTTTTCACTCTTTATTATGCTCTCTTAGACAGCACTTCATCCTCATATTTCTGAATCTCGTCAAACCATCCTTCAGCTTCTACACCACACTGACGGCAGTACTCTTCCCATACATCACCGATTGGAAGTGTCTTGCACTGTTCCATAACAACCATCTTCTTACTCATCTGGTTTGTATCCTGAAGCTCTTTGAGCATCTCACTTGGCTGGCAAAGTGCATCAAGCAGTGCTTTCTGGAAGCTGCGGAATCCTGTTACCCATGCGGAGATACGGTTGATGGAAGCATCAAAGTAATCCAGTGCAATATATGTACGGTCAATTCCGTTCTCGCAGCGAACGATCTCTTTTGCGATCTCTTTTGTCTCATCATCAAAGAGAACTACATGGTCTGAATCCCAACGGATCGGACGTGTAACATGCAGAGCAATCTCCGGGAAGAATGTAAGCAGTGCCGGAATCTTATCGGATACTACTTCTGTTGGATGATAATGTCCGTTGTCCATCAGTGGCAGACATTTGTCTTTGTTCATTGCAGCGTAGCTCAGTGAGAATTCAGCTGACCCTACTGTATAAGCCTCAACACCGATACCGAATACTTTAGACTCTACACAAGGTTTTACAAGGTTTGTGTCAAATGGCTCGGAAAGGATTGCATCGATAGACTCTTTGTAGCGTACACGAGGTCCCATACGGTCAGCCGGAATATCTTTGAATCCGTCACCTGTCCAGATATTCATTACACAAGGAACTCCTGTCTGCTCCGCAAAATACTGTGAAATGCGGATGCAGGCTTTTCCATGCTCGATCCAGAAGTTTCTTACTTCCTCATCCGGGCTTGAAAGTGTAAGTCCGTCTTTTACCATTGGATGTGAGAAGAATGTTGGATTAAAATCAAGTCCCATTCCTCTTTCTTTTGCAAAATCAACCCATTTCTGGAAATGTTTTGGCTCTAATTTATCACGATCTACGAATTCACCATCTTCAAAGATTGCGTAGCATGCATGAACATTGATTTTCTTTTTACCCGGCATCAGGCTCATTGCCTTATCCATATCAGCTAACAGTTCTTCCGGAGTTCTTGCTTTTCCCGGATAGTTTCCTGTTGTCTGGATTCCTCCTGTCAGAGGGCCGTCGTGGTCAAATCCCGTTACATCATCTCCCTGCCAGCAGTGAAGAGAAACCGGAATTTCTTTACATTTTGCGATTGCTGCGTCTGTGTCCACTCCTAATTTTGCATAGATTTCTTTGGCTGATTCATATCTTGTCATCTTTTCTTCCTCCATTTTTGTGAATTTGAATTACGCATTTTCGTATATTTTTACATCAAACGATTTTCCAACACATGTTCTTGCTTCCGGCAGGTCTTTAAATACTCCATCATGTAGCATCTGGACAACAATATTTCCGATTGCTGTAGCTTCAGAAGGCCCTGCAGAAACTTTTTTTCCTGTATATTTTGCTGTCAGTTCGTTAAGATATCCTGCATTGGCACCGCCACCGACAACATAGATTGTAGTGTATTTTTTTCCTGTTAATGCTTCAATCTCTTCGATCGTATCGCCATAACATTTTGCAAGACTGTTGTAGATAACTGCTGCGATCTCGCCCACTGTTTCAGGCACCTGCTGCTTGGAATCACGGCAGAACTTCTTCACAGCTTCAATCATGCTCTTCGGAGCAAGGAAGCAGTCATCATTACAGTCTACTAAAGATGTGATCGTCTCTTTGGAAGCTCTCTCACAAATCTCTGCAAAAGAAAGATCCTCTGTGAATTCTTTCTTTACAGACTGGATCATCCAGAGTCCCATGATATTTTTCAGGTAACGGAAACGGTGATCGTATCCACCTTCGTTTGTGAAGTTTGCCTGCATACTTCTCAGTGAGCAGTCCGCTTCTTTTCTCTCAATTCCCATCAAAGACCATGTGCCGGAGCTGATATAAATGGCATTGTCATCGTTGGTTGGTACCGCAAGTACCGCTGAGCCTGTATCATGAGTGGCTGGAAGAACAACCTTACAATTGAATCCAACCTCGTTCTGAATGTCCTGCGTAAATTCGCCTACAACTGTTCCCGGCATAGATACCGGCTGGAACATCTCTTTGTTGTATCCGAGCATATCGATCAGTTCATAATCCCAGTCATTTGTCGTCGGATTCACAAGCTGTCCTGTTGTCGCATTTGTATATTCATTTTTCTTCACACCTGTCAGCAGGAAATGGAAGTAATCCGGAATCATCAGGATTGCTTTTGCCTGTTCAAGGTACTCCGGATGAGTCTCTTTTACAGCCATCAGCTGATAGATTGTATTGAATATCTGCTTCTGGATACCTGTTCTCTCATACAATGCGGAAAGGGAAATCTTTTCATACACTTTCTCATCCATTCCATTCGTACGACTGTCACGATAGCCTACTGTATCTCCGAGGATCTGATCCTTCTCATCAAGAAGCACATAGTCAACTCCCCAAGTATCAATTCCCATTGTTGCCGGTATCTTTCCAAGTTCTTTACATTTCTTCAATCCGTTCTTGATTTCTGTAAAAAGACGATCTACATCCCAGCATAAAGTACCGTTTTTGTTATCCATTCCATTTGGAAAACGGTAAACCTCTTCCAGTTTCATCTTTCCATCTTCCATGGATGCCAGCATATGACGTCCACTGGATGCTCCGATATCAACTGCCAGATAATAATTGCCCATTGTTTGGTGCCTCCTTGTTATTTTTCTATTACTGTTCATTTCTTATGACTTTATTATACCCACGCTTTTTATGTAAAAAAAGGACGCTATTTACGAAAAACAGCGTCCTTATTTGCATTATATTTTGTTTTTAGGGTTCTCTTTTGCACCTTGTACAATTTTCAATTACTATTTTTGTTGAAAATGTATATCTTCATTTCAAATGTAATTCTCCACAACCAGATACTTTATTTACCGGAGAAATTTCTATGAAGAAGCTCATGCTCTTTTCCCTTCAACAAAGTATCGTACAAGGAAAGAATCATTGGGTTCTCATTTGATTTCTTGATCTGAGTGTTTACATCTGTATCATATAAGCCCTTCATTCTTGCTTTTCTGGTTCTCGGTCCTGCATTCACCGGCTGACCTCCACCCATGATACATCCTCTGCGGCAGGCCATCACTTCCACAAAATCATACTCTGCTTCGTGATTTTTTATCTGCTGCAATACTTTATCTGCATTTGCAAGGCCATTTACAACTGCTGCCTTAATCTCTCTTCCATTATAATTATAAGTCAGCACTTTAATACCGTCGTCCCCACGCACACCACTCTTTTTAATAGACTCCATGTCTACTCTGTTGTGTCCCTGCTGCAGCCTACGGAGCACTGCCTCTGTAACACCACCGGTAACACCGAAGATCACACCACTTCCGGAGCCGATACCAAACGGTACATCAGCTGCTTCGATCTCAACTTTGTCAAATACAATTCCTGATTTGCGGATCATTCTTACGATTTCTGTTGTTGTAAGCACGTAATCAACATCCTGCTTGCCATTTGTATAAGATTCCGGACGTAAGATTTCTTCCTTCTTCGCCGTACAAGGCATGATAGATACAGATACAATCTTCTTTCCTTCATTTTTCTCAGGATCTTTATAATACTCTCTTACAACTGCTCCAAACATCTGCTGCGGTGATCTGCATGTTGAAAGATTCGGCACGAATTCCGGATATTTATTCTCACAATATTTTACCCATGCCGGACAACAGGATGTAAAGAGTGGCATCTTCTCACCGGAAGTAAATCTCTCAATAAACTCTTTGGATTCCTCCACAACTGTCAGGTCTGCGCCATAGGATGTGTCATATACTTCATCAAATCCCAGACGATGCAGTACTCCTACTAACTTACCCATTACATTTTCGCCTTTGGCATAACCAAAATTATCACCGATTGCAACACGTACAGCCGGAGCGATCTGAGCAATCACCTTTGTATTCTTGTCTGCCAAAGCTTCCCACACTTCATCAATATTGGTATGAATACTGATTGCACCGGTCGGACAGACAACACGACACTGTCCACAACCTACGCAGTCTGTTTCTGCAATCTTCTTATTAAATGCCGGTATTACCTGTGCATCAGTTCCACGATACGCGAAGTCGATTGCATTGATATTCTGTACATTATCACACATTCTGACACAGTCACCACACAGGATACATTTATTCGGATCTCTGATAATTGCATGTGAACTTGTATCAATTGGCTGTATCTCTCTTACATTTTCAAAGCGGATCTCATGAACTCCCATACGGTGAGCCAGTTCCTGCAGATGACACTCGCCGCTCTTGATACACGTCGTACAATCCCTGCAGTGAGCAGCCAGAAGTAGTTCCAGTATCAGTTTCCGGTAGCGCATCAGCCTTGGTGTATTTGTATAAATAATCATTCCGTCTCTCGGCTTTTCTGAACATGAGGCAAATGTTTTCCCTCTGTCATCTTCTACCGTGCATAATCGGCAGGCACCATAGATAGATAATTCCGAATGATAACACAAGGTAGGGATATCAATCCCGGCTTTTCTTATTACAGACAATACATTAGGTTCATCCGTGAACTCAATGGCCTGTCCGTCAATTGTCATAATTCCCATAAATCTCTATCCTCCCTACTCTGTATAAACAGCTCCAAATGGGCAGTTATCGATACAACTTCCACACTTGATGCACTTTGAATTATCAATTGTAAATGGTGATTTTATTTTTCCTGTGATTGCATTTACCGGACAGTTCTTCGCACATTTCGAACATCCTTTGCATTTCTCCGGATCAATCTTAAACACACGAAGATTAGAACAGACTCCCGCACGACATTTCTTATCTATTATGTGCTCTTCATATTCTTTTCGGAATGCATGAATCGTACTTACAACCGGCTTTGGTGCACTCTTTCCAAGACCACATAAGGCAGTATTTTCAATCATGTCTGCCAGTTCTTCCAGTTCATCAAGGTCGCTCATTTCTCCGTTTCCGGCAACTATACGTTCCAGAATCTCCAGCATACGCTTAGTTCCTTCTCTGCACGGAACGCATTTTCCACAGCTTTCTCTCTGTGTGAAGTTCATAAAGAATCTTGCAACCTCTACCATACAGGTGTCTTCATCCATAACAACAAGTCCACCGGAACCGATCATGGCACCGATCTTTGACAGTGAGTCAAAATCCATCTTACTGTCAAGCTGGGATTCTACCAGACATCCACCGGATGGACCACCGATCTGAACTGCCTTGAACCCTTTATCGTCCTTGATGCCGCCTCCGATATCAAAGATGATTTCACGTAAACTTATTCCCATAGGCACTTCGATCAATCCGGTATTTTTTACATTTCCGGTAAGGGCAAACGCTTTCGTTCCTGGGCTTTGCGGTGTACCGATACGGCTGTACCAGTCTGCTCCGTTTTTAATGATCATCGGGATATTTGCATAAGTCTCTACGTTATTCAATACGGTTGGCTTCTCCCATAATCCCTGTTCTACTGTTCTCGGTGGTTTTACTCTCGGCATGCCTCGCTTGCCTTCGATCGAAGCTGTAAGCGCGGAACCTTCCCCACATACAAAAGCACCTGCTCCGCGATTGATATGTAATTTGAAGCTGAATCCTGTTCCAAGGATATTATCTCCCAAAAGTCCTTTCTCTTCCGCCTGAGCGATAGCGATCTGCAGTCTTCGTACTGCCAGCGGATACTCTGCACGAACGTAAATATATCCTTCCTGGGCCTGTACTGCATAAGCTGCCAGCATCATACCTTCGATCATTCGGTGAGGATCACCTTCCATAACGCTTCGATCCATAAATGCACCCGGATCTCCTTCATCACCATTACAGACTACATAACGGATCTTTTCCGGCTGACTCGCTACCTGTGACCATTTTCTTCCCGCCGGAAATCCTGCTCCGCCTCTTCCACGAAGACCTGCATCTGTAACCGTCTTAATCACTGCTTCCGGAGTCATTTCAAACACAGCTTTTTCGAAAGACTCATATGCTCCTACCGCCATTGCATCCTCAATATGCTCTGCATCAATATGACCGCAGTTTCTCAACACCAGACGGGTCTGCTTGGCATAGAATGGAATTTCTTCCTGTGTCTGATATACATGACCATTATCTTCATACATCAATCTTGTAACCGGTTCTCCATGAAGAATCGTCTTTTCAAAAATTTCTTCGCAGTCTTCCAGTTTTACTTTAATATATAAATAATTATATGGCTCAATTCTTACCAGAGGTCCCATCTCGCAGAAGCCATGACATCCACTCTTCATAACCTTTGTATGTGCGATTTCTTCCCCGATCTTTACTTCTACCCCTGTATGATCTTTTGTCAGTTCTTTTAACTTTTCATAAATCTTGCCTGATCCACTTGCCAGACATCCGGTTCCCCCGCAAACCAGTACTCTGCAGTCAGCCGATTGTTTTTTCTGACATTCAATACGATATTCCTTCAGTTCCGTTCTGTTTTCAATTTTCATTTTCTTCACCTCTCAGTTCTTCAAGAAGTTTGATTACCTTCTCCGGTGACATCTTCGGATGTACTTCATCATTAACTGTGATCGCAGGTGCAAGTCCACAGGCTCCAAGACAGGATACAGTCTCTACTGTAAAAAGCATATCGTCTGATGTATGCTTGTGCTCATTTAACCCCAGCTCTTTATACAGCGCTTCCAGGATAGGAATGGATTTACGCACATGACAGGCTGTTCCGTCACAGACCTTGATCACATACTTTCCTTTCGGTTCAAATGAAAAATTCTCATAAAAGCTTGCCACACTGTACGCTTTTGCCTCTGTAATCCCGATCTGTTTTGCTACATAGGTAAGCAGTTCCGGTGGAAGATAACGGTATTCCTCCTGAATATCCTGGATAATCGGAATCAGCGACCGCTCTTCACGCGTGTGACAGGCAATAATCTCATCTGTCTTCTCGTAATAAGATGCGTCTAACATAAAAAACCTCCTCATGAATCAAATTTATTCTATTTCTATTTTATCTCAATTTTTATTGCCATGAAAATATCAATAAAGCATGAGTGCTATATACTTTTGCATATATTTATTAGTTTCAAGTAACTTTAAAGATCAAAAAAAGAAGCCTCGCTATTTTGAGACTTCTATTGCTTCTTTCTTCAGCTGCCGGATAAACTCCCGTTCATCTTCACTCAGAAACTTTCTGCCCGGATATACCATAACATCTTTCATCCGCCGCTGCTGCCATTCTATCTTACGCTGTGCCAGTCCATTTCTTCGGAGAAGTTCTTCCGGAATCGGTGACACCCACATATAAGTTCCCGGTATATCTTTCAGAAGCATAAACTGATTGCCACGCTCATATACATGAATCCGTCTGTGTGCATTCTGATTCTC
>ERZ779658.2221-NODE-2221-length-11952-cov-2.329579_pt1 | contig 11952 bp, 10 predicted proteins | sample MGYA00511485_ERZ779658 | MGnify/ENA primary metagenome ERZ779658 (study PRJEB29588, sample SAMEA2162182) | human gut metagenome | biome: human gut; feature: human-associated habitat; material: faeces | place: Denmark | collected 2008/2010 ... | reverse complement strand
AATAGCAAGAAAAAGATTTAATGGAATAACAATAAACGATTATGAAATAAAATTAAATAATTTAGATTATTCTCAAATAAACAATAAAAATCAATATAATATAAGAGATATATATGAAGCAAGTTTTTATAAAACAATGCCATATAGAGAAATAGTAAAGCAAATAAATGCTGATAAACTAGAAGTAACAAGTTTATATGGAAATAATGGAGCAATTTCATAAAAATGTTGTAATTTTAAAAAAAATATAATATAATAGGGTTGTTAAAATTTATGTAGCAAGGGGGACAAAAATGGCAAAACACGAATATGAAAAAAATAAAAAAGAAAAAATGGAAAATACAAAAATATACAATACACAAAATAATAGAAAAAAAGCTACGCCTAAAAAGAAAACAACAAAGCAAGGGGAAAAAGATAAAACTAAAAAAATAAATACAGATGAAGTAAACAAAAAAAGTAAAAATGGAAAAAAGGGTAAAAAAGTTAGAAAACATCCTAAATTAATGCTTGCTTTAAAAATATTTATAATAATCTTTTTACTATTATGTGTTATAGGTGCTGGAGTAATAGCAGCAATATTTTTTGGAGTATTTGGTGACGATTTTGAAATAACAAAAGAAGAACTAAAAATTGGAGCATCAAACTCTAAAATTGTAGATAAAGATGGTAATGTTATTGCTGACTTAAGTGGTGATGAGAAAAGAAAAGTCATTACATTAAATGAAATGGCAAGTTATTTACCAAAGGCATATGTAGCAATAGAAGACGAAAGATTTTACAGCCATAATGGTGTAGACTTTAAAAGAACAGGTGGAGCAATAATAAATACAGTATTTGGAAAAAGCTCTTATGGTGGAAGTACAATAACCCAACAATTAGTAAAAAATATAACCAAAGATGACGAATCATCAGGACTTGAAGGAATAATGAGAAAAGTAAAAGAATGGGCAAAAGCATATCAAGTAGAAAGAATGATATCAAAAGATCAAATATTAGAGTTATATTTAAATATTTTATATGTTGGAGGGGAAGGCAATCTACATGGTGTTGAATTAGGGTCACAATATTACTTTAATAAAAGTGCAAAAGACCTAGATCTTGCAGAGTGTTCATTCTTAGCAGGAATTAACAGTTCACCAAACTATTATAATCCATATAAATTATATAATGAAAATGATACAGAAGAAAAAAGAGCAGAGAGAATAAAATCTAAATGTTTAACTGTTCTTTCAAAAATGAAAGAGTTAGGATATGTAACAAATGATGAGGAATATAATGCAGCAGTTGCAAAAGTTGAAGCTGGTTTAACATTTACAAAAGGCATTGCTGCAACACAGGCAAGTTCATATTCTTACCATACAGATGCACTTATAGAGCAAGTTATAAATCAGGTTATGGAAGAAAAAGGTGTATCTAGAGAAATTGCTAGAAACTATGTATATAGTAGTGGGCTTACAATTTATTCAACAGTAGATACAAATATACAAACAAGAGTAGAGGCAGAAACAAAAGAAACAAAATATGTTAAGTCTGGAAGAGAAAAAAATACAGATGGAAGTCTAAAAAATGAACATACACAAGCTGCAATGGTTATAATAGACCATAAAACAGGAAATGTTTTAGGCGTATCTGGAGGATTAGGAGAAAAATCAGGAGCAAACTTAAATAGAGGAACACAAAGTGTAAGACAACCAGGTTCTTCTATAAAACCAATAGCAGTTATATCACCTGCAATTCAAGAAAAGGTAATAACAGCAGCAACAGTATATGATGATGTTCAAACACAATTTGATGGAAATTATAAACCAAAAGATGATGGAAATAAATATAGAGGGTTAATAAATATTAGAGATATAATTGCTTATTCTCAAAATGTTCCAGAAGTTAAAATAATGAAAGAATTAACACCAGGAAAGTCAATTGATTATTTAAGAAATTTTGGAATAACATCACTAAAAAAGGCAGAAGAAGTAAAAGATTCTAAAGATCCAAATGCACATGATGAATATTTATCACTTGCCGTAGGTGGAGCAAATGATGGAATTAGTCCACTAGAAATGGCAGCTGCATATGCAGCAATTGCAAATAATGGAGAATATATAACACCAACATTTTATTCAAAAGTTGTTGATGCAAATGGTAATACTGTATTAACACCAAATCAAGAAAGAAAAAGAGTAATATCAGAACAAAATGCTTATATTGTAAAAACAATATTACAAGAACCTGTAAAAAAGGGAACAGCAACATATTGTGCAATATCTGGAATGGATGTTGCAGCTAAAACTGGTACAACAGATGGAAGCAAAGATAGATGGCTTTGTGGTTTTACACCTTACTATGCAGCAGCTTGTTGGTTTGGTTATGATCAACCAGAGGAAGTTTATGGATTTGGAACAAACCCAGCAGGACAAATATGGGATAATGTAATGACAGATATTCATAAAGGTTTGGCATCTGCAACATTTACAAAACCAGATGGGATAGTAAAAGCAACAGTATGTAGAACAACTGGATGTTTAGCAGCAAGTGGATGTACATCTACATATGAAGAAATATTTACAAGTGACAATATGCCTTCAAAATGTGAAGGTCATGGCACACAAAGAATATGTAAAGAGTCAAAATTGCTTGCAAATGAATATTGTCCAGAAACAGAAAGTTCAAATTATGGAGTTGTGCCACCAAAAGAGAAATTAAATTTATGGAAGCCAGTAAATGGTTCAACATCATCAAAAAATCAAATAACAGAAGTTTGTACTATCCATAAAAAACCAGAAGAAAAGCCAAAAGAAAATACAATTAACACAACCAATACAACAAACACAACAAATACTGGAAATACAGGAAATAAAACCAATACAACAAATACAACTAAAAATAATACAGCAACAAATACAAACAAGACTAATACAACTACAAATACTAATGATGGAAATAAAAAACCAACTACTAATACAACAAAAAATGAAACAAAAAAAGATAATAAAGTTTCACAATAAAATTGAATAAAAATAAAAAAAATGCACATACCTATATAAAAGGTGTGTGTATTTTTATGAATAAAGAAAATGATTCCAAAGAATATGGAGAAGATGCAAGCAAATATGGCGAATTTATATTAAGTTATTTTGCATGGCTTAGTCCAGAAGAACAAAAACAAAAAACAGAAAAACTTCAAAAAATAACAAAAAATAATGAAATTGAAAGAAAAAGTTAGTAAAATTAAATAAAATGTAAAAATATGAAATAAATTGACATAAAATAAGAATTGAAAAAAATCTAAAATATTTTATAATTATTAATAGGTCAAAGAAAGTCAAAGTCAAAAAGGAGGTGCGAAATATGAGAGTATCTGATCTTATAGAAGAGTTTATAAAAGATTTATTTGATGAAAATGAATATATTGAAATACAAAGAAATGATTTAGCACAACAGTTTAACTGTGTGCCATCGCAAATTAATTATGTTATATCTACAAGATTTAAACCATCACAAGGATATTATGTGGAAAGCAAAAGAGGTGGTGGAGGATGTATAAAAATAAAAAAGGTTAATTTAGATAAATCACAATATTTAATGCATATAATAAATAATATACAAAACGAAATAACATCAAATGAGGTCGATATTTTAATTAGTGATTTTTTGACTTATGGTTTAATAAATCAAAAAGAAGCAAAGCTATTAAAGGTTGCAACTAGTGATAATGTATTAACATTAAGTAAAGATATGAAAGATAAAATAAGGGCAAAAATATTTAAAAATATGTTATTAAATTTAGAATAGTTGTATTTAAGTTTAAAGGAGGAGATAAAAATGTTATGTGATAATTGTGGAAAGAAAGAGGCAAATGTCCATTATTTAAGAAATATAAATGGAATAAAAAAGGAAATGAATTTATGTGAAGAATGTAGTGAAAAACTTGGAATAAATAATATAGGGTTTAATATGCCAATAGATTTTTCAAGTTTTTTTGGAGAATTTTTGGAAGATTTTGCAAATTCAGATTTTATGCCATTAATAGAAGAAAACAAAGAGTTAAAATGTCCAGGCTGTAATTCTACATTTGATGAAATAGCTAGTAAAGGTAAATTTCAATGTCCAAAGTGTTATGAAACATTTGAAAGTCAAATTGATGAAATAATAAAGAAAATACAAGGTAGTAATACTCATGTTGGAAGACTTGGAATGTCAAAGCCTTTAGAAGTAACAAAGCAAGTAAAACATAATAATAAAATAAGTAATAAATTAGAAGAGTTAAAATTGCAACTAAAACAGGCAATAAAAGAAGAAAGATATGAAGATGCGGCAACATTAAGAGATGAAATAAAAAAGATGGAAACAAGTAAAAAAGATAAGTAATGGAGGTAATAGTTATGAATTGGTATATGCAAAGTGGAACAGATTCAGATGTAGTAGTTAGTACAAGAATTAGATTTGCAAGAAATTTAAATGGATTTAAATTTAATTTGCAAAACAAAGAAGAAGTAGAAAGTATGCAAAATAAAATAAAAGACAACCTATATGCAATTGGCTATAACCTAAGATTTTTTAAGTTAAAAGATATGGATGATATAACAAAAATGTCATTAGTAGAAAAGAACTTAATAAGTCCAGAATTTGCACTAAATAAAAATGAAACAGGAGCAATTTTAATAAACGATGAAGAAAATATATCTATAATGATAAATGAAGAAGATCATTTAAGAATTCAGGTATTTAGTTGTGGATTAGATTTGGAAAATACATTAAATTTAGCAATAGAAATAGATGAAAGATTAGGTAAATTATTGGATTATGCAACAAGTAAAAAATATGGTTATTTAACAAGTTGTCCAAGCAATTGCGGAACAGGACTTAGAGCTTCTGTTATGGTCCATATGCCTGCACTAGAAAAAACCAAAAGTATAGAAAAAGTTTTGCGTGCAATTAGTAATTTTGAAATAAATATACGTGGTATATATGGCGAAAATAGTAAAAGTTTAGGAGATATGTATCAAATATCTAATAAAAAGACACTTGGAGTAACAGAACAAGATATAGTAAAGAATCTAAAAGTTGTTGTAGAAAAGATTGTAAAACAAGAAAGAATGGCAAGGAAATTCTTAACAAAAGATAAAATAGAGCTTGAAGATGAAATCTATAGAAGTTATGGAATTTTATCAAATTGTAGAAAAATATCATCTGAAGAAACATTAAAATTATTATCAAATGTAAAGTTAGGAACAGATTTAGGAATATTAAGAGAGATGACAGATTTAAAAGTTCTAAAAATGTATATATATAGCAAACCTGCAAATTTACAAAAATATTTGGGAAAACAATATGATGCAATAGAAAGAGACATAAAAAGGGCAGAAGTTATAAAGCAAATAATTAATAGTAATTAGAAAAGGAGGAGGATTTTTATGACATATAAATTTACAAATAGGGCAAAAAAGGCAATAGAAATTGCAAATGATTTAGCAATAGAATTAGGACATAATTATATTGGAACAGAGCACATTTTGTATGGATTGTCTAAAGAGGGAAGTGGAGTTGCAGCAAAAGTATTAGAAAATCAAGAAGTTGAACCACAAAAAATCTTAGATAAAATAGATGAATTAATTGGAAGAGAAGACAAGACAGAAGAAACATTAGGGTTTACACCAAGAACAAAACGTGTTATAGAAAATGCTTTTATAGAAGCAAAAAAATTAGGCTATAATTATATTGGGACAGAACATTTATTAATAGGAATATTACGTGAAGCAGATAGTATTGCTGCGAGAATTTTATTAGACTTAAATGTAAATATTCCTAAATTATATAATGAAATAATAAAAGTAATAAATGATGAAGAAATTGGAGAAGATGGAACAAATACAAAAAAAGAAACAAGAAGAAAAGGAAGCTATAATTCAACAGCAACATTAAATCAATTTGGAGAAGATTTAACTAAAAAGGCTGAAGAAGGAAAATTAGATCCTGTAGTTGGAAGAAAAGAAGAAATACAAAGAGTAATCCAAATATTATCAAGAAGAACTAAAAATAATCCATGCTTAATAGGAGAGCCTGGGGTTGGAAAAACTGCTGTAGTAGAAGGATTAGCACAAAAGATAGTGGCAGGTGATATACCAGAAATATTAAAAGATAAAAGAGTAGTAACTTTAGATATTTCTGGTATGGTAGCTGGTGCAAAATATAGAGGTGATTTTGAAGAAAGAATAAAAAAGGCATTAAATGAGGTAAAGAAAGCAGGAGATGTAATATTATTTATAGATGAAATTCATACAATCGTAGGCGCAGGAGCAGCAGATGGGGCAATAGATGCTGCAAATATTTTAAAGCCACTTTTAGCAAGAGGAGAAATACAATTAATAGGTGCTACAACACTTAATGAATATAGAAAATATATAGAAAAAGATTCAGCATTAGAAAGAAGATTTAGCCCAGTAAATGTAAAAGAACCAACTCCAAGTGACACAATAGAAATATTAAATGGATTAAGGGATAAGTATGAAGCACATCATAATGTAAAAATAACAAAAGAGGCAATAGAGGCTGCTGTTAAATTATCTGTAAGGTATATAAATGACAGATTTTTGCCAGATAAAGCAATTGATTTAATAGATGAAGCATCATCAAGAGCAAGAATAAAAACATATACAGAACCGGAAAATTTAAAAGAACTTCAAACTAAAATAGAAGAAATTGAAAAAGATAAAGAAGAAGCAGTAAGAAGCCAAAAATTTGAAAAGGCAGCAAGTTTAAGAGATAAAGAAAAAGAATTAAAAGAAAAGTACGAAAAAGAAGAACAAAAATGGAAAAATAAGAATACGAAACAAGTAACCAATATTACAGAAGAAAATATCGCTGAAGTAATTAGTACATGGACTGGAATACCTGTATACAAAATAACTGAAAATGAGAATGAAAGATTAAAAAATTTGGAAAAAGAGCTTCATAAAAGAGTAGTAGGACAAAATGAAGCGGTAGAGGCAGTTGCCAAAGCAATAAAAAGAGGAAGAGTAGGTCTAAAAGATCCAAACCGTCCAATAGGTTCATTCTTGTTTTTGGGACCAACAGGTGTTGGAAAAACAGAACTTTCAAAAGCATTAGCGCAGTGTTTATTTGGAGATGAAAGTTCTATGATAAGAATAGATATGTCAGAATATATGGAACCACATTCTGTTTCAAAATTAATAGGTTCGCCTCCAGGTTATGTTGGATTTGATGAAGGAGGACAATTAACAGAAAAGATAAGAAGAAAACCATATTCAGTCATTCTTTTTGATGAAATTGAAAAAGCACACCCAGATGTTATGAATATGTTACTTCAAATACTTGAGGATGGTAGATTAACAGATTCACAAGGAAGAACAGTAAATTTTAAAAATACAGTAATTATTATGACTTCAAATATTGGTGCTAGACTTATTACAGATAAAAAGATGTTAGGATTTAGCAAAAATGAAATTAATGAAGAAGAAAATAAAAAAGAATACGAGGAAACAAAAAAAGAAGTAATGGAAGCATTGAAAAAAGAACTTAGACCAGAATTTATTAATCGTATTGATGAGATTATTGTGTTCCATAAATTGACAGATACAGAAATTAGTCAAATTATTGATATTATGCTAAAAGAAGTAACAAAAAGATTAGAAGCTCAAAAAATAAAAATAGAGTTAGAACCAGAGGTAAAAGAATTAATTGCAAGCAAAGGTATTGATAAAAATTTCGGAGCAAGACCTTTAAGAAGAACAATTCAAAGTGTTTTAGAAGATAAGCTTGCAGAGGAAATTTTAGATGGTAATTTGAAGAAAAATAAATTGTCTAAAATTGGTGTGAAAGATGAAAAAGTAGTTGTATTATAAAAATAGAAATTCACTATAAAAAGTTAAAACAAGAAGAGCTAATTATTTAGTGCTTCTTGTTTTTTTGCATAAAATATAGTTTACAAAATAATTAAAAAATGATATATTAAAGACTACATAAAATAGCAAAGGTGATAATATGATAGAAAAAATAAATTCAGCCGAGGATGTTAAAAAATTAAACATAGAAGAACAAAAACAATTAGCAGAAGAAATTAGAAAATATATATTAGAAATTGTATCAAAAAATGGAGGACATTTAGCTTCAAATCTTGGAGTAGTAGAATTAACAATAGCCTTACATACAATTTTTGATTTGCCAAAAGACAAAATAGTATGGGATGTTGGACATCAAACTTATGTACATAAAATTCTAACAGGAAGAAGAGAGCAATTAAAGACCTTAAGACAACTGAATGGAATAGCAGGATTTCCAAAAACAAATGAATCTGAAACAGATTGTTTTAACACAGGGCATAGTAGTACTTCTATATCAGCAGCATTAGGGATGGCTAGAGCAAGAGACATAAAAGGTGAAAAGAATAATGTAATAGCGGTTATAGGAGATGGTGCTTTAACAGGAGGAATGGCCTTAGAGGCATTAAATGATGCAGGTTCTAGTCAAACAAGGTTGACAGTTATATTAAATGATAATGAAATGAGCATTTCAAAGAACATTGGTGGAGTAAATATGCTTCTAAGTAAATTAAGAACTAAAAAAACGTATACAAAATCCAATGTGTCTATGAAAAATATTATTAATAAAGTGCCAATTATAGGACAACCTTTTGTAAAAATAGTACAAAGACTAAAAAGAAGTATTAAACAATTAATTATTCCAAAAATGTTTTTTGAAGATATTGGATTTCGCTATTTAGGACCAGTTGATGGACATAATATAGAAGAATTAGAAAGAATGTTAAATATTAGTAAACAATTAGAAGGGCCTGTTTTAATTCACGTGTTAACTAAAAAAGGAAAAGGATATAAAATAGCAGAAGAAAATCCAGATAAATTTCATGCAACAGGACCTTTTGAAATAGAGACAGGAAAGCCTAAAAAAGAAAAATCAAAAGATTATTCAAAAGTATTTGGAGATAAGTTGGTAGAATTAGCAAAGAAAAATGACAAAATAGTTGCTATTACAGCATCAATGAAAGATGGTACAGGATTAACAAAATTTGCTAAAGAATTTCCAGATAGATTTTTTGATATTGGAATTGCAGAACAGCACGCATTAGGTTTAGCAGCAGGAATGGCAAAAGAGGGAGTTATACCAGTAGTTCCTATATATTCATCTTTTTATCAAAGAGCATATGATCAAGTTATTCACGATATTGCTATTCAGAATTTGCCAGTTATTATGTGTGTAGATAGAGCTGGTGTAGTAGGAGCAGACCGGAGAAACACATCAAGGTCTTCTAGATATGGCGTTTTTTAGATTAATTCCTAATTTAACAATTATGGCACCAAAAGATTTTAAGGAATTAGAAGATATGATGGAATTTGCAGTAAACGTAGGAAAGCCAGTAGTAATTAGATATCCAAGAGGCGGAGAAGGAAAGGAAAAATTTAACCAACATAAAAAGATAGAATATCAAAAAGCAGAAATTCTAAAAGAAGGAAAAGATGTATCAATTTTTGCAATAGGAAAAACAGTAGAAAGAGCCGTTAGATTATCACAAATGTTAGAAAAAGAAGGTATTGTTTCAGAAGTTATAAATACTAGATTTTTAAAGCCATTTGACAAAGAAAGTGCTATAAAATCTATAGAAAAAACAAAAAATGTAATAACTATAGAAGATGGAACAACTATAAATGGATTATCAACAACAATTAAAGAATTAATTGTAAATGAAAACTTAAAAAATATAAAGATAAATACATATGCATATCCAGATAAATTTATTCAACATGGGACAGTAGAAGAATTAGAAAAAATATATCATCAAGATGCAGAAAGTATTTATAAAGATATAATGACAATAGTAGACAAAAAGCGACAGGAAAATGAGACAATGTAGACCTGTCCCCAGTGTCTCAAGAAAGGAAAAAATATGAATAAACAAGAGTTTTTAAAAGATTATAAAAAACAAGAAGATAAGTTGTGCTTGTCTCAGGTGTTAGATAAAATAGAGTTTTGTGAATCGAGAGAAAAATTGGAATATACCGATTTTTTAGATATGTATCAGGTTGCACTAGTAGAGAATTTTCTAAGAAGAATTAATTTTAAAAATTATCAATTTTTTGGTGGGTATGAGGATAGCGAAAGAAAAATTTTAATTGTATATCCAGATAAATATAATGATAGTATGATAAAGAAGAATTATAGTAAAATGCTAAAAATTTTAAGAATAGAGTTACCAGAAGAAGAATTTGGAAAATATTCTCATAGAAATTATTTAGGTGGTATTGTTAAATTAGGTTTAAAAAGAGAAAAAGTAGGAGATATTTTAGTTTCTAATCAAGGTGCAGATATTGTTGTGGTTAGTGATTTTGCAGAAGTTTTAAAGAAAGAACTTCCTTCTCTTACTAGATTTGAAAATAGTAAAATTGAGATTAAAGAAATTTCAGATATTATTAAAAAAGAAGTTAAAATAGAAGAAGTAAGTATTATAGTACCATCTTTAAGATTAGATAATATTGTTTCAGATTTAGTTAAAACTTCTAGAAGTAAAGCTAAACAAATAATAGAACAAGAAAGAGTTTTTGTTAATGGACAAAATGAAACAAAGATGGCAAAACAGGTGAAAATAGGAAATATTATAACAATAAGAGGAAAAGGTAGATTTATAGTTAAAGAACAAACAGGAACTACAAGAAGCGGAAGAGCAGTGTTAAAAATAGAAAAGTATGTCTAACTTGATTATTATGTAAAATTCTGATATAATATAATTAATCAATCTTAGGAGGGATAATAATATGTTACTAAGAACAACGATAGAGCGGAATCCAATAATTCCAATACTGAAAATTACAAAAACTTGTATTGCCAATCCAAGTCTTACCAATTCCATCAAGCAATCAGCTTTACTATCAGAAATAACCAAGATGATAGAATTGGCAGAAAGGTTTGGAGGAAGGTTATTAAATTCAGAAGAATATCCTAATTTAGAAAAAAATGAAGAAATTGGGGTATTGGTACAGCTAATTTTTCAGAATAATATAGAATTGGAAAAATTTGAATTGAAGTTAGCCTTTAGCAACACTAAATAGGAGCCAAATGGCTCCTATTTTAGTTCTACAACTGTAACGCCCATTTCACCTTCTCCATAAGTTCCCATTCTATAAGATTTAACATGGGGATTAGTTTTTAAAAAGTTATGAATTCCAGTTTTTAATTTTCCGGTACCTTTACCATGGACAATTCGTACTGTCTGAAGTTTAGCTAAACAACAATCATCTAAAAATTTATCAACTACAAAGACAGCTTCTTCAACATTTAAACCAATTACATTTATTTCTGATTTTACTGTTTTTGATTTTGAAATACTAGTATAGCCAGAAGTTTGGATTTGTTTATCTGATTTTTTAGTTTTATCGACATGTGCTTTTTCTATGTTATTTATATGTACATTCATTTTTATAATACCAACTTTAACTTGTACTTCATTTGATTTTGAAATATGAGATACAATAATACCATTTTGACCAAGAGTTTTCACAAAAACTTCTGTATTAGGTTTTAAATCTTCAACATTTAATTTTTCTACTGAATTTGAAGAAAAATTAGCAGTATCCTTAGTTAATGAAGAATTCTTTATTTTAGTGTTTAATTTATTCCTTAGATTTTCTAAATCTTTAATATTTACATTTGAATTTTTTATTTCATTCATTTGCTTTATAATAGAATTTGCATCTTCTTTAGCATTTAGAAATATATCTCTTGCTTTTATCTTTGCGTTATCAATTAATTCTTTTTCCTTTTGTTTTAATTCTATATTATCTTTTTTTAGATTATTTTCAAGAATAGATATATTTTGAAGTTTTAAATCAATTTCTTTACGTTCTTTTTCAATAATACTTTTGTTATCATATATATTTTTTAATAATTCTTCAATATTAATTTGATCTTTTGACATTAGAGATT
>ERZ779658.2212-NODE-2212-length-12012-cov-2.711717_pt1 | contig 12012 bp, 9 predicted proteins | sample MGYA00511485_ERZ779658 | MGnify/ENA primary metagenome ERZ779658 (study PRJEB29588, sample SAMEA2162182) | human gut metagenome | biome: human gut; feature: human-associated habitat; material: faeces | place: Denmark | collected 2008/2010 ... | reverse complement strand
GATTGTTTTCGAGATTGCGGTGGCTTTGCGGAATACTGGATTGCGGATGTGAAAAATCAGAAGGTAATTGTGTATGATCTGGGAGATGATTTTGGAGAAAATATGGATCTGATGATATATGGCATGGATGGGGAAGTGCCGGTTGGAATTTATGATGGGGAGTGTAAGATAGATTTTGAGGAAATTGTCAACAGTGTTGTAAATATTTAGCACATTTATATTATAAAAAGAAAAAATGAATATTATTTCAAAATCCAGTACATAACCAGTTGAAAAAAATATGCTATACTGCTGATAGAAGTACTACGAAAAAAGCGGTACAAAAACCAGAAATGGAGAAAAGCATATGAAATTAACAATATTAGGAACCGGAAATGCAACGGTAAGTGAATGTTATAATACTTGCTATGCAATCAGCGATGAAGAGAAACATTTCCTTGTAGATGCAGGCGGTGGCAACCGTATTCTGAAAGTATTAAAAGACACAGGAATCGACATGAATGATATCCACGATATCTTCGTTACACACGAGCATGTAGACCACGTGCTTGGAATTATCTGGCTGGTGCGTATGATCGGACAGAGAATGAACCAGGGAAAATATGAAGGTGATCTTCGCATTTACTGCCATGAGGAGCTGGCAGAGAAGATTCAGGCAATCGCAAATATGACGATCCAGCAGAAGGTCTGTAAGCATATGGGGGAGCGAATCCAGTTTGATGTCGTGAAAGACGGAGACAGCAGAACGATTCTCGGATGTCCTGTGACATTCTTCGACATTGGTTCGACAAAGGCGAAACAGTTCGGATTCACCATGCAGCTTAAGAGCGGTAAGAAATTCACCTGTGTTGGTGACGAGCCGTACAATGAGGTGGATTATAAATATGTGAAGGGCAGTGACTGGCTGCTTCATGAGGCATTCTGCCTGTTCGGTGAGGCGGATAAATTCAAGCCTTATGAGAAGCATCATAGTACAGTAAAAGAAGCATGCCAGCTTGCGGAAGAACTCGGTGTGCCGAATCTGTTGTTGTATCATACAGAAGAGACACATCTGGCGGAGAGAAAGAAGTTGTATACGGAGGAAGGACAGCAGTATTATCATGGCAATCTGTATGTGCCGGATGATCTGGAGACGTTTGAGATATAGAAAAGCAAAAGAAAATAAAAATAGATTAGAATGTAAGAAAACCTGCCGACGGGCAGGTTTTTTGCGTTCATTTTTGATTCGGAAGGGACAATAAAAAAGTCAAAAACCCTGTCCCCATGGCTAAAAAAGATCGAGCATATTATCCAGATAAATCTCTTCCCTGACATGCAGTTGATATTCCGGCTTCGTCATATAATAAAGCAGAAATTCAAGAATCAGCGCACTTCCAAGCCCGCGTCCTTCAATCTTAAAATTAGAAAATCCCATGGGCATGTAAATATTCTGTATATCATCCACACTGATGAATCCGGGATTTTCCATTGCCTTGGAAAAGCGGTAACCGTTACCGCCATCCGGCGAAGCACAGTGAAACTCCGGGGCAGGATTTCCGAGATTCTTCCGGCTGACGGATTCATAACAAGTCTTTCTGTCCTTACAGCCGAACCAGCAGCATTCATTGCATAAGAATTCTACTTTATCTTTCTGGTGCTGCGACATCAGGTCTAATTTATCGAATACTTTGTTTAACCGGAAGTCCGGTACAATATAACGGAAATCTTCTCGGTTTATTTCAGTTAAAAAATCCTGAAAATCTGTCAGAACTTTTGTGGTTGAAGAGATAAGGTAGAGATCAGGATAATTTTTTTGTAAATAGTTTAATAAAAGCTCGGAGTGCACGATCACGCCATTCTGGAGTCGGTGTGTATGTGGTGAATTATCAGCATCAGAGGCGTGTTCGAACATTTTACAAAGCTCGTTACATTTCTTATCTGTAAGATGTTCTTCCCGTAGCAACGAATTACTGAACGTCAGCCGGGCCGAGATGCCGTATTCCCGCACCAGATCAAGCACGTCTTCCGGATCAGAATATCCAAATGAAGTACGCCCGCCGCCCCAGATACAATCCGAAGGAGCGCCATAGATCGAGCCAATCTCACACCAGTCGTAAAAATATTCCCTGTGTTTCCGGAATAATGGAAGGAATATGCGGTACAATTCGTAAAATTCAAACAGGCCTGGGAGGTGGTAAAAGGCAGTAGGATTATTATTTTGAATATTTGCTGTAGTTGCTGTATTCATGTGGTTACCTCTGGAAAATTTTCTATGGTTAATGATAACACATTATCCCGGCAGTGAACACGTATATTTCCGTATATGATACACCACATATACTGCGATCACAAGTTCCGTAAGCGGCATTGCGGATCACAGACTTCCGGGCAGGCAATGTCCTTATAGCATATTTTTTATATATGTCAAGGTTTTACATGCATTTCACTTGCATTATCCACATACATGTGTATAATAAAGCTTGTTCGGTATTTTTGAAAAAAAAGTATAGTAATAGAAAACTTTTGAAAATATGGAGGTGAAAATGTGGATATCGGAAAGAAGCTGAGAGAGCTTAGAAAGCAGAACGATCTGACATTGGAAGATCTGGCTTCGCGCAGTGAGCTTACGAAAGGATTTCTGTCACAGGTGGAGCGTAACCTGACGGCACCGAGTATTGCGACACTGGAGGACATTCTGGAAGCACTTGGAAGTAATCTGTCGGAATTCTTTCATGAAGAGGAAGAAAAGCAGATCGTATTCGGGGTGGATGATTTCTTCGTAGACGAGAAAGAAGATTATCAGGTGGAATGGATCATTCCGAATGCGCAGAAGAACCAGATGGAGCCGATCCTTATGACACTCTATCCGCATAAAAAGAGCCATGTCCAGACGTCATATACGGGCGAGGAATTTGGCTATGTACTGAAGGGAAATATTACGATCGTGCGTGGTGGCAAAAAGTATAAAGTGAAGGCGCATGAGACGTTTTATATGGATGGTGCGAAGAGCCATTATCTTTACAATCACGGTAACAGCCCGGCAAAGATATTGTGGATCACGACACCGCCGATTTTTTAAAGAAAAGAGAAGTGCAGCTGCAAATGTAAGGAAGAATGAGGATTATGAAACGATACCTTGCGGCTTTAAAATCTGAAAAGGGAGAGGAAAAATGGAAGAGAAAAAACTAATTGAATTTCGCAACATTGTGAAAAGCTTTGACACCCAGGTTGTGTTAAAAGGAATCAATCTGGACATATATGAAAATGAATTCGTAACCCTGTTAGGACCAAGTGGATGTGGTAAGACTACACTGCTCCGAATCCTTGGAGGGTTCCTGGATGCGGACGAAGGAAAGGTGATCTTTGATAATGAAGATATCACCGACAAGCCGCCGTATGAACGAGAGCTGAATACCGTATTCCAGAAATATGCATTATTCCCGCATCTGAGCGTATATGAAAATATCGCATTTGGATTAAAGCTTAAGAAAATGAGTAAAGATATCATCGACCAGAAAGTAATGAAGATGCTGAAACTGATCGGTCTGGAAGGCTATGAGGATAAGAATACGACACTGCTTTCCGGCGGCCAGCAGCAGCGTGTGGCAATCGCGAGAGCGCTGGTCAATGAGCCGAAGGTACTGCTTCTGGATGAGCCGCTGGCGGCGCTGGATTTAAAGCTTCGTAAGGAAATGCAGTATGAGCTGAAGCGTATCCAGCAGGAGGTCGGTATTACATTTATCTTCGTAACGCATGATCAGGAAGAAGCACTTACGATGTCGGATAAGATCGTCGTTATGCAGAAAGGTGAGATCCTTCAGATCGGAACCCCACAGGAGATCTACAATGAGCCGACGAACCGTTTCGTAGCAAACTTTATCGGAGAGAGCAACATCATTTCCGGAAGGATGATTGAGGATTATAAGGTTCGTTTTGATGATATTACATTCGACTGCGTGGATCATGGATTCAAGGAGAATGAGCCGGTGGATGTCGTGATCCGTCCGGAGGATATTGATATCGTGGATGTAAAAGACGGAAAGATGACGGGAGAAGTCTTAAGTGTTCTGTTCAAGGGTGTGCACTATGAGATCATGGTAGAGACCGTTCCGGGAACGAGCGTTACGGTCAACATGCGTGTCATCCGCAATCATGACGTAACCAGTGAAGACGGAAGCGAGAAGATCAGTGCCAACAACTTCTATGTAGACGTAGAAGATGTAGAGAATCTGGATGATAAGGAAATCGTCGCACTGTCGAATGCACAGGCATGGGAGACAGAGACGGATGAGTACATTTCCATTGCAAATATTGAATATGAACTGGAAGCAAAAGAAGGACAGTATCCGGTTACATTCAGCACTTCAAACGGAACCAGCATCGAGAGAACCATTTTCGTAGTCAACCAGCCGTTCGTTAAGAATGAGAAGGCAAATGAAGGTGTTATGGCGTTCAACTTCTTCAAGACGGTAGACGAGATCACAGAATCTCAGGCACTGGATACAGATCTTAAGACCTGGGCAAATGCACAGGGATGGAAGCTGACGGATGAAGACCAGAGTGTGGACATCAGTGTAGACTATGATTTTGATCCGGAAGAAGTAACAGAAGGCGTGTATGAGATTACATTTTCCACTACGGGACGTGAGTTCAAGATCCATACAACGGATTATTCGGAGGAAGGACAGGAGGTCGGCCTGACATTCTTCCCGGAAGATATCCACGTTATGCCGAAGGTGGTATTCTAAGATGAAGAAATTTTCACAGTTAGCATTTCCGTATATCGTGTGGGCAATATTGATGTTAGTATTCCCGATGGTCCTGATCGCACTTTATTCCGTGACAGATCAGGGGAACAGCATCTTATCGTTCACATTTACACTGGAACATTATGCCAAATTTTTTACCGACCCGGATTTCTTATTGATCCTCTGGCGTTCCATTGTAATTGCGGTGAAGACAACGGTGATCTGTCTGTTGCTGGGCTATCCGATTGCATATTATATTGCGCGCAGTGAGCAGAAGAAGCAGAATGCGCTGATCCTTGTGATCACGATCCCGATGTGGATCAACATGCTGGTAAGAACGTATGCATGGATCGGACTCTTAAGCGACGGCGGTCTGATCCAGAGAATCCTGCATATGGTGGGACTTGGAAAGGGATCACTTCTTTATACAGAAGGGGCAGTGCTTTTGGGAATGGTATATAACTTTCTGCCATTCATGATCCTGCAGATCCAGACGTCACTTAGTAAGATGGACAATTCCTTGCTGGAAGCGAGTGCAGACCTTGGGGCAAGCCCGGCGCAGACATTTAAGCGTGTGACACTGCCGCTTTCCGTGCCGGGAATCATCAACGGGATTACGCTGGTATTTCTTCCGGCAGTCAGTTCTTTCTTCATACCGAAGCTGCTCGGCGGCGGTCAGTATTTCCTCATCGGAAATATGATCGAGAACCAGTTCATTACGGTTGGAGAGTGGAACTTCGGAAGTGCCATTTCCATGATCATGGCGGTCATTATGATGGTACTTATGATGGTTGTCCGTAAGATCGAGATTCGTAACCAGGGCGGAAAGGGGGTATAATCGTTATGAATAAGGGAAAACGTCCAATTGGGAAGATCCTTATGATACTGTCGGTTGTATTCTTCTACCTTCCGATCCTGTACATGATTATATTCTCATTTAACGATGGAAAATCACTTACAAGCTTTACCGGATTTTCGCTGCGCTGGTATAAGCATATGCTGGAATCGGCAGATATGATGGATGCACTGTCGACGACATTCAGTATCGCGCTGCTTGCGACATTTATCTCAACAGTAGCGGGAACAATTGCAGCGATCGGAGTCAGCAAGTCGAAGAAACTGATACGTGACCTGATGGAGCAGGCGAATAACCTGCCGATCATGAACCCGGAGATCGTAACTGCGATCGGATTCATGTTATTATTCATCACATTCCATGTGGAAAAAGGATACGTTACCATGCTTCTGGCACATATTGCATTCTGTATACCGTATGTTATGTTATCGGTAATGCCGAAGATCAAGTCACTTGATCCGAACCTCGCAGATGCGGCGATGGACTTAGGTGCAACACCGTGGCAGGCACTGACAAAAGTTGTCGTGCCGCAGATCACGCCGGGAATCGTAGCCGGGGCGCTGATCGCATTTACCATGTCGGTGGATGATTTCATCATCTCTTACTTTGTAACCGGACGTGGTGTGAAGAACTTAAGTATCATGGTGTATACAATGAGTAAACGTGTCAACCCGAGTATCAATGCAATCTCGACACTGGTGGTTGTGATCATCACGATCGTACTTGTGATCATCAATGCTGCACCGGCACTTTTTGCAAAACGTGCGAAGAGAAACAGCATCGGCAGACGAAGTGTACTGTTACCGGCAGTTGCGGTTGCGTGTGTACTGGCGATCGTAGCCGGAGTTGTGACATATAATAACAAGAAAGAGCCATTGCCATTCGAGGGGCAGACGCTTCGTATCTACAACTGGGGCGAGTATGTAGGTGAACATATTATCCAGGATTTCCAGAAAGAGACAGGGGCAACGGTACTTCTTGAAAATTTTGATTCGAATGAACAGATGTATATTAAGGTTGCAAATGGAGAAGCTTACGACATTCTTGTACCAAGTGATTATATGATCCAGAGACTCATTTCCGAAGGATATTTACAGAAATTGGATAAGTCGAAACTGAACTGTATGGATAAATTATATGATGCGGTCAAAGGACTTCCGTATGATCCGGAGAATGAATATTCTGTTCCGTATTTCTGGGGAACAGTCGGAATCGTGTACGATAAGACAAAAGTCGACATCAAAGACCTGGAAAAAGAAGGCTATAACATTTTCCTGGATCAGAAATATAAAGGGGACATCTACCTGTATGACTCAGAGAGAGATTCCTTTATGATGGCATTGAAGGCATTGGGATATTCGATGAATACGTCTGACGAAAGCCAGATCCAGGAAGCGTATAACTGGCTGGTTCAATGTGTACAGACCATGAAGCCGGAGATCGTTACCGATGAGATCATTGATAACATGGCACAGGGAAGGAAGGCACTTGGTCTGATCTATTCTGGAGATGCGACATATGTGATCAATGAGAATGAAAACATGGGATACTACATGCCGGAAGGCGGAACCAACCAGTGGTCCGACGCCATGGTCATTCCGAAGAATGCGAAGAATCCGGAACTTGCACATGCATTTATCAATTATGCAAGTGATTATGACGGAGCTTATGACAATTCAAGTTATGTAGGTTATACATCGGCGAATAAGAAGGTTATGAAAGATCTGTATGGCAAGGGCGGAGAGTTCGAAGGAATTGATGCATATATACCAAGAACAGATAATAAGAATGATGAAGTCTTTGAGTATAATGAGGAGACGAAGAAAGAGATCAGTAATCTTTGGAGTAAGGTGAAGATTGCGGCTAGTAATACGAATTAATAAAATGGGACGGGGGATTTTAAAAAATCCCCCGTCCCATTTTTAAAATAAATACGCTCGAATCACATCAAACGATGCCGGCCCAACATCCAGAACCGCCTTATGAAACTGCATCTGCGTAAAGTTATCTTCCCACTTATCCACAGCATCTTTCTTAAGTTCCAGAAATTCCAGATATCCAATATAGTATTTTAAGTAATTAGCCGGATCAGCAATGATCAGATCATAGATATCCTCAATGGTCGCGTCATCCGTTATCCCATAAGTGTGGAAAAATGCTGCCGCATCGGCAAGTTTCCAGCCGTCATAATGAATTCCCATATCGGCAAGTGCATATAGTCCCAGAATGACAGAAGAGTTGCGTTGAAATATTGTGGCCTGTTCTTTGGTCAGTGTGGAAAAGTAGTAACTCATCATCTCGCTGTAAGTGGCCCATCCCTCTGTGTAGCCGCCGTAGTTCAGTACACAGCGGATTGGATTGGGATGAAGGCTTGCGTAATAGACATTCTGGTATAAATGTCCGGGGTAGCCTTCATGGGCGAAGGTGGTGAAGAGAGAAAGGTTGTCGGTGATGTGCCCCTTGTTAATGTAGATTACATTTTCGGAAGTATTGTCGATGGCCGGGATCATGTAGAAAGCCGGGCTTAAGTAGTCTTCCATGGATTTCTGGACGTATTTGATCTGTGTATGAATCTGTGGATATGGTGGAAAATCCTTTGTAATCTTGTTTGATAATGTGGATAAAATCTTTTCAGGATCAGATTCGGAGAGTAGAGTACCTTGTGAGCTGAAAATGTCGGAGGTTACGGAAGATGAGCCAGAGGAGGAGTCTTCTGTCAGCACTCGCTGCATAACTGTAAGATCCGAAAGAATCTGTGCATTCGTAAGGTTTTGCAGTTCTGCAATACTGCGTGAGGAACCAGTCTCACTTCTTACCAGATATTCGTAGTAAGTCCGGCCATTCGGAAGATAGCACAGCCCGTTATTGTTTTTGCCGGAACTGCGGAGTTCGGACAAGCCGGAAATAAGTTGTTCATAGGCCGGAAAAATATATTTTTTTATGTAAACGTTGTTTTGCCGGGTATAGGCTTCCCGCTGTTTTTCGGTAAGGACACCGTCTCTGGCAGAAGCAAGTTCTTCCAGTCGTTCCACGAAAGAAGAATAGAGATAATTGCTTTCTTTTAAATTAACAAAATCCCGGCATTCTTTGATGATGGAGTCGGCAGTATAGGATGCCATAAAAAGGCCGGATTCGGATTTTGTGTGTTCAAAATTCAGGATAGATCGGAAGTATTCCGGTGTTTTAGTAAGAAGCTGCAGATAGTTTTCAATATCGGAGATCTCATAAAAACGGTATTCTGATAAGATGACCGGAAGCTGTGACTGAGTTCCTGTGAGAGGTGCAAGTGGTTCGTCGTAGAGTGTATAAGGGGACAGATCATAGGCAGAATTCAGATAGTCATTCAGCACATCATAAGTAAGACGGTTGTCTTTGGAAAGAGATATTCTGTTATAGGAGCGAAGTCTGGTCCGTTCCGCATCTACACTAGACCGGACCAGTTCGGGATCGGTGGTACATTGTCCATAGGAAATGGGCGCATTTTTTATGCCATATTTTTCGGGATCTTTTAAGGTGTAGTGGAGAGTAATTGTATTTCCACTGATTTCCTGTCGGAAAAGTTCAGAAGTATATTTCGAAAATGCCTGATCCGCATTCTGTTGAGAATGAAAGAACAGAAGAAAAAGGAGTAGAAGTACGGATGCAGACGGAAGCAAAAAGAGTAATGGCTTCCGTTTAAATTTTTCGAGAAATTTTTGCATAAAAATCCCCATATAAATCATTTGTATCATTTATATGGGGATTTCCTGCAAATATGTATTCATTGTTTATAACCGGAAGCCAATATCATAAACTTCCGGTAACTTATATGACTTATAATCCGGTAATCAGCTCAACAATAAAGACGCCGAGACATGCGAACAAGGATACCTTCAGCAGGCTCTTGCCACGGTAGGCCAGAAATACGGCGATGATAAATCCGGCAAGTGCAGACCAGATATTCGCAGTGGCACTGAGGATTGCCGGGAATGTCATAGCAGCAAGCGTCACATAAGGGACATAGTATAAAAATGATTTGATATACGTGCTTTTAATCTCTTTGCGGATCAGCGTCAGCGGAAGCATACGGATCAGGTAAGTAACTGCCGCCATCACAAATATGTAAATGTAAATATTATGATTCATGGTGTGCCTCCTTTGTACTGTCACTCAATTCGCCAGCTTCTTCCAGTTCATCGTACTCGTCCTCTTTCACCGGGAAGAAATAAGCCGCAATTCCTGCAATGATCAGAGTAATGATGATAATACGGAATCCGGATGAAATATTCCTAAGCCCGGGTGTTTTGTCAAATAAAAAGCTGGCTGCCATGGAAATGACAACAACACCTGCGAGTACACGGTTGTTACGGGCCGGCGGAATGATGATCGCCAGAAACATACCATAAAGTGCGACACTTAATGCACTGACAACACGAGCCGGTAATATATTACCGGACAGGATTCCAAGAAATGTACCGAATACCCATCCGAATACAGAGATAAATATAACCCCGTAAGAATAAAACGGACTCAGTTTTCCACCCTTGCAAACTGTGACGCCGAAGATCTCATCGGTCACACCGTAAGCAATGAGAAAACGGTGGAACAGCGGCGCTTCCGGATCAATCTTCTGCGAAAGCGCACAGGACATCAGACAGTATCTTAAGTTGATGATAAGCTGTGTGATGGCCATCTCTATATAAGAAGCGGTCGATGCGATCAGTGACAGCCCTGCAAACTGCCCGGCACTGGTCACATTGGTAAGAGAGATCAGAACCGCATCAAAGATCGAAATTCCGACTTTTTTTGCCATGATCCCAAATGTAAATGAAACCGCTATGTATCCAAGACAGATCGGTATTCCGTCCTTGAAACCGGCGGTGAAATATTGTCTTCTGGTCATAATAAATTCCCCAATCTTATGTATAGTTTCTGTAAATAACGAGAATATTATAAGCTCTCTGATTGGTTGCGTCAATGATGTGAAAAGTGGAAGATGGGAGAGATTGAGAACAAAGATAACAGTATACTATGTAAACGAATAAAAAAATGAATAGAAATAATTCAAAATAGCTGCCGAATTAGTGGAAAACATATAAAACATACAAAACCTATTGACAAGGTAGGGTAAAAGCAGTATCATACGCATATCGAATCTGAGATACGAAAAATACACATAGATGGAGTGATGAGTATGATAAAAGTAGAACACGCAAACAAAACCTTTTCCGGAAAATACGGTAAGGTACATGCCTTGCAGGATGTAAGCATCCATGTAGAAAAGGGAGACATTTACGGAATCATCGGATTCTCCGGAGCCGGTAAATCCACATTGATTCGTCTTGTAAATGGACTTGAAACACTGGATAGCGGAACTGTAACGGTTCATGGAGAAGAACTTGGAAGTCTGAAGAAACCGCAGCTTCGTAAATTAAGAAGAAAAATTGGAATGGTATTCCAGCAGTTCAACCTTCTGGAATCCAAAACAGTTTATCATAATATAGCATTGCCGCTGATTCTTGAGAAAGTACCGAAGGCTGAGATTGACAAGAAAGTCAAAGAAGTTCTTCAGTTTGTAGAACTGGAAGACAAGAAAGACGTGTATGTCAGCCAGCTTTCCGGTGGACAGAAACAGAGAGTCGGAATTGCAAGAGCATTGACAACAACACCGGATATCCTGCTTTGTGATGAGGCAACCAGTGCACTGGATCCACAGACAACAAAAGCAATTCTGGAACTGATCAAAGAGATTAACCGTGATTATGGAATCACTGTCGTAGTTATCACACATGAAATGAGTGTGGTACAGGAAATCTGCAATCGTGTAGCTGTTCTGGAGAGCGGAACACTGGTAGAATCCGGAACAGTAGAAGAACTGTTCAGAAGCCCAAAGACAGAAGCGGCACGCCGACTGGTATTCAGTGGAAGAACGCAGATTCAGAAAATGGAAGGCAAACGTCTGGTTCGTGTAACTTTCCGGGATAAATCTTCTTTTGAACCGGTCATTGCCAATCTGGTACTGACCTACCGGACGCCGGTCAATATTCTGTATGCTGATACCAAGAATATTGGTGGAGCAGCAGAAGGTGAAATGATCCTGCAGCTTCCCGAGATCGAGGAAGTTGCAGATAAGATGATTCAGTATCTGAAAGATACAAATATGGGAGTAGAGGAGTTGAAGTCTGATGTGGGATAATACAACAATTACAATGCTGCTGGAAGGAACCAGAGATACTTTGTATATGACGCTTGTATCCACATTTTTCGGATATGTGCTGGGACTTCCGCTGGGAATTCTTCTTGCAGTAACAGACAAAGAGGGGATTCATCCGAATGCAGTTGTTTACAAAGTACTGGATGTGCTCACGAATATTTTCAGAAGTATTCCGTTTTTGATTCTCCTGATTCTTGTGATTCCACTTACCAAACTGATCGTGGGACAGAGCTATG
>ERZ779658.2206-NODE-2206-length-12044-cov-2.976812_pt1 | contig 12044 bp, 9 predicted proteins | sample MGYA00511485_ERZ779658 | MGnify/ENA primary metagenome ERZ779658 (study PRJEB29588, sample SAMEA2162182) | human gut metagenome | biome: human gut; feature: human-associated habitat; material: faeces | place: Denmark | collected 2008/2010 ... | reverse complement strand
CTTCTGTCCCATAATCAGCACCTTATCCATCACGATGCTGTTCAGCAGAACCACCAGGATGCCGTACAGCACCTGCTCTGTCGAGGAATAGATCGCCTGAATCAGCAGCAGCGCTGTGTCCCCCACATAGATCATCACCGGAATGGAGAGGCCGAACAGCTTGTGCAGGATAATCGGCGGGATGTCCATGCCTCCGGTGGAGCCACCCACCTTGATGACCAAACCGATTCCCGCTCCCATCAGCAGTCCGGCATAGATGGCCGCCATCAGCTTATCGTCGGTGAGGCTGGTCAAAAAGGGAATTTTGCCAAACAGCGAAAAGAAGGTCGGGTAGACGATGGTACTTAAAATGATGGTGGCAGCAAAAGCCTTGCCCATCACCGCTGCGCCCAGCAAAAACAGGAGAAACCACCCCGGGAGGAACAGCAGCATCTGGTGGGAGCCGGTGTTCTGGATGCGGGTGAACAGCAGCATGCTCAGCAGGATCTCCAGCCCGGCCAGACAGGGCAGAGCAGGCATCTTTCTGCGCTTGAAGCAGAACCACAGGCCCATGCCCATAAGCACCAGGTTCATCAGGCCCATGCGGGCGCATTGCAGGTAGGTTTCAGTGACCATGCCGCCGCCGTTGTAGTAGGAATAGTGGTCAGCGTAGTCGTAGCCCAGAATGTGGCTCACCAGGGGCCACAGCAGGATGACCATGGCCACCATGGACATCAGGCCGAACAGGATCAGGTTGCGCACCTGCAGCAGGGCATCCTGCCTGCGGCCCACTTTGGCAATGCGGGCGCTGCTCACCAGCACCAGCACGGCGTAGGCAAAATAGTAGCCCACCACGAAGTAGAGGAACCACCGGCGGGCGAGGATGATGGCGGCAGTGGCGAGGAAGATAAGGCCGAACCGGGCCGGTTCGAGGGTGTCAAAACGGAAGTCCAGCGTCAGCAGCAGGATGGTGAAGGCGAAGATGAGGCCGAACCAGTCCGGCTGTGCCAGCACAGCGCTCATCCGCAGGAAGGGATAAGCCGCCGTCAGGGTCATGCCGAAGAGGAAGTAATACATCCGGTTCTTCACGTTCAGGAGCTGGCCGACCTTCACCACGAGGCCAGCCAGAAGCACCAGCAGGGCCGGCAGGATGCAGAACACCTGACTGAAGGAGTAGGCGTCGCCGGTGTGGTCGGTGAGACAGAAGGGAAACTCGGTGAAGAGGGTGATGAAGTTGGTGTAATCGTCGGCCATCGAGCCGAAGAGATAACGGAGGCCCCCACCGGTGCTCTGGGCAAAAGCGGCCTCGGCGTCATATTGCTTGAGCAGGTAGTTGGCGTAGTCCCAGACGTAGATAAAGCTCCGGCTCGATAACGTCCAGTAGAAATAGACGACGGCCACGGCCCAGATGCCGAAGACGACGGCCCAGTGGAAGAAACCCAGCTCGACGCCCGCCGTGCGGAGGACGCAGACCGCCAGCACGAAGAGGACGAGACAGGCCCAGAGACTGAGCAGCGGAAAAAAGAACGGGCTGGCCGGGGCACCGACCCCCAAAAGGAGGAGCGCCACGGCACAGAGGCCGAGGTCCAGCCCTGCCCATTGCAGGGGCGAGAGCCGACGAAGAGCAGCAGATGGCATAGAAGGAGGGCTCCTTTCGTTCAGCTTGTAAAAAGGGTGAAGCACACAACTTTCCATCTAACAGTATAATGGCTGCGTCAAGGATTGTCCAGCCGCAGAGGGCGCTGAAACGCAGAATATCCCGCCGCATTCTCAGCAGACGGGATATTCTTTACCAAATATTACTTTTTGGAGTTGTGCGCTGCGGCATCAGCCTTGGCGTTCTGGGTGCGTGCGGCCTTGCGGCGTGCGGCAGCGGCCCGGCGGGCCTCGGGGCGGGGCGTTTCGGGGGTGAGCCGGAACATCCGGCTGCCCATGGCAGGCAGATCCACCGTGAGGGTGTAGTCCCGGCCATAGACGCCGCCGTCGGTGGTGTGGAGCGCCTTGGGCTTCGACTTGTCCGCACCGCCCCAGCAGGGGGCTTCGGTGTTCAGCAGCTCTTCTGCCCCGGCGGGGAAGCGCAGGTAGAGGGGGAACTTCTTGTGGGCGGTGTTCTGGGTGTTCATGACGCAGAGGATAGTCTGGCCTGCGCCCTTGCGCAGCCATGCATACACGCCCTCGTCCCGGCTCTCGCTGGCGACCCACTCAAAGCACCGGGGGTCATATTCGCCCGCATAGAGGGCAGGCTGGGTGGCGTAGAGGCGGCTGAGGGAGGCGAAATACTTCTGGAAGGCGTCGTGGAAGGGATACTGGAGCAGGCCCCAGTCCAGCTCCCGCTTTTCGTCCCACTCCCGGAAATGGGCGATCTCGTTGCCCATGAAGTTGAGCTTTTTGCCCGGGTGAGCATACATATAGAAATAAAGGGTGCGCAGCTGGGCGCATTTTTCCTCGTAGGTGCCCCAGAGCTTGTCGATGATGGTCTTTTTGCCGTGCACCACCTCGTCGTGGCTCAGCGCCAGCAGATACAGCTCGTTGTAGAAGTAGTGCATACTGAACAGCAGCTTGCCGTAGCAGCCCGGGCGCTCGCCGAAGGGGGTGGCAAAGTAGTCCAGCGTGTCGTGCATCCAGCCCATATCCCACTTGTAGTCGAAGCCCACGCCGTCGTAGCGGGTGGGGGCGGTCACCTTGAGGAAGTTGGTGGAGTCCTCAGCCATGTAGATGCCGGTGGGCCAGCGCTCGTTCAGGCCGTGGTTGAGGTTCCGCAGGAAGGTGACTGCGCCCTCATTGACGCCCCGGGCGGGGTCGCCCTGCCAGTAGAGGGCGCGGGAGATGGCGTCCATCCGGATGCCGTCGCAGTGGTAGACCTCCATCCAGAGGGCGGCGGCGCTGCTGAGGAAGCTGCACACCTCCCGGCGGTAGTAGTTGAAATTGCAGGTGCCCCACTCGCTGTGGCCCACATCGCTGTCGTACTCATAGAGGTGGGTGCCGTCGAAGTTGGCCAGCGCGTCGGCGTTGGCGGCAAAGTGGACGGGGACGAAGTCCATGATGACGCCGATGCCCATCCGGTGGCAGGCGTTGACGAAGGAGGCGAACTGGGCCGGGGTGCCGTACCGGCTGGTGACGGCGAAGTAGCCGGTGGTCTGGTAGCCCCAGCTGCCGTCAAAGGGGTATTCGCTCAGCGGCATCAGCTCCAGGTGGGTGTAGCCGTTTTCTTTCAGGTAGGCGGGCAACTGTTTGGCCAGTTCAGAATAAGTATAGGGGGTGCCATCCTCCTTGCAGCGCCAGCTGCCTGCCTGTGCTTCGTAAATGTTCAGCGGAGCATCAAAGTTCTTGCTGCGCTTTGTCATCCAGGCGGAATCCGTCCACTGACAGGTGGGTGCGCCCCACACAATGCTGCGGCCATCGGGGCGCAGTGTCATGGCCGTACCGTAAGGGTCGCAGTGGTCCACCACACTGCCGTCTGCGCCACACACACGGTATTGGTAGCAGGTGCCGCGCGTTACCCCGGCAGCGTCTGCCTCCCAGCAGCCGGAATAGCTGCGGTGCATCTGCCATTCTGCCCAGCTGCCATCGCTCAGGCCGCTGGTGATAACCTTTACATCCCGTGCAGATGGTGCCCACACAGCAAAGTGGGTCCCGCCCTCATAGGGGTGCGCACCAAAAAAGGTATCCGCGTCAAACTCCCTGCCGGTATAAAACCCCTGAATATTCATAAAGCATATTCCTTCCTTTTATATAGTAGCATAATAATGCAGCACCGGCAGCCGCCGGGCCGTGCAGTGGGCATCTATTGTTTCTTTCCAAATTATCTTCTACAAAAAATTATACCATGCCTTGCGGCATGGTACAATTAACAGTTGTTCGACTTTGTGTTCAAAAACTCTGCATCAGATATGCAGCACCATCTTGGCCACGTTAAAGTAGATCAACAGCGTGGTGGTATCCACGATGGTAGTGATCAGGGGCGAAGCCATGACCGCCGGGTCGATCTTGAACTTTTCCGCAATCACCGGCAGCAATACGCCGATCAACTGGGAAAGCAACACGGTAAAGATCAGGGTGACGCAGACGGCCAGCGCCACCGGAGCCGCGATGCGGTCCAGCAGCAGCATTTTGAAAAAGTTGCATACGGCCAGCGTCACGCCGCACATCAGGGCCACGCGGCATTCACGCCAGATAATACGCGGCAGATCGTGGGGGGCAATATCGCCCACCGCCATGCTGCGGATGATGGTGGAGGTACTCTGGCTGCCCGCGTTGCCGCCCGCATCGGTCAACATAGGGATATAGGCGGTCAGCACAGTAACGGCGGCCAGCGCGCTTTCATACCCGCGGATCACCAGGCTGGAGAAGGTTGCGCTGAGCATCAGGAACAGCAGCCAGGGGATACGGCTTTTGTAAACATCCAGCATGGACTGCTTGAAATATGGCTTATCGCTGGGGGTCATAGCGTTCATCTTCGCGATGTCTTCGCTGGCCTCATCCTGCAAAATACTGATAGCGTCATCAACCGTCAGGATACCAACCAGGCGGTTCTCTTTATCCACCACCGGCAAAGCCAGGTAGCCGTACTTTTCAATCAGCTGGGCGGCATCCTCACGGTCAGTGCTGGTTACAACGCTGACCACATTGGGGTTCATCAGCTCTTCAACCGGGCGCTGCTCGTTCTTTTCCAGCACCAGGGCACGCAGGCTGACCACGCCAACCAGGGTACGGTCCTTGCGGGTAACGTAACAGTTGTTGATGGTTTCCTTATCAATGCCGTTCTGGCGGATGGCGTCCATGGCGCTGCGCACGGTCCAATCGGGGGCAAGCTCCATGAACTCGGTCGTCATAACGCCGCCGGCGGAATCTTCCGGGTATTTGAGCAGTTCGTTGATCATCTTGCGGGTGTCCGGCTCTGCCTGGGCCAGGATACGCTTAACCACGCTGGCAGGCATTTCCTCCACAAGGTCGGTGGCATCGTCCACGCACAGCTCCTCCACCACGCTCTTCAGCTCGCGGTCAGTCAGGCCGCGGATCAGCGCTTCCTGCGTTTCGGAGCTAAGCTCCGCAAACACATCGGCCGCCAGGTCCTTAGGGCACAGACGGAACAGCACCGGCATTTTTTCTTCGGGCAGGTCCTCAAACACGGCGGCAAGATCCGGCGCGTTCATGGTAGACATGACATCACGCAGGCTCTGGTACTTTTTGGCATCGTCAAGGCTGGCCAGCATCTGGCGCAGCACAGCAATGGTGTTGTTTGCCATAAAAAATCCTCCCTGTGCAGCCGTTGTTTCAACGCAGACGCACAAGGAGGGTGAAATCTTTCAAAATGAAGCAAGCGTGCCGTGCGCTAAAAATGCGCACACAAACAGCAAGTGGCTCCGCATAGAGCCACCGCCTGCACCTCTGCACCGAAACAACGGTTGCCATTATATTCAGTTTTACATCGGTTCACAGGACTACCGGGAATCTCCATGCTTAACCACCTGCCTTTTGTGTTGGATTTTTATCATCATGGTTCCATGTTTTGCTGCAAAAGCGCTATGAAACCATTTAAACTTTACCATTCCACCGCGGGTTAGTCAACCCTTTTTGTGTGTTCTATATAAAAAAATAATGTCAGCGGGCTGGTAATTTCTGCCGCAGGAATTTGGGGGCAACATAGCACAAAAAAGCCCCCGCACCCAATCGGATGCAGGGGCTTGCTTTGGCCAGCTCAGCAATTTTCAGCGCAGGCAAAAACTTCAACTTCCGTGTCAAAGCCATTGACCAGGTTAATGCTGTAAGCGATCTGAGCCATACGTTCCATAAATTTTTTCATAACTGATATACTCCTCTCGGCACGGCAGCTTTCCCGGCTGCAGTGCAGGTGCCGCCCTCTATTGCAGCACCGTCAAGTTTTCTTTCTTGACGGCTCTATCATATCAGTTATGCACAAATAATTTGTTATCTATTTGTGAATTATGCTGTAAATTCGAGACATTTTCCGGTTTTACAGGTTTCACAGCCCCGTTTTCACCGCTTTTTTGTGTATTTTCACCTCGCTGCACATCATTTTTGAATGCAGCAATTAAAAAGGGGCTGATTATGCCATCAGTTCCTTTACGGTTGCAGCGATCTTTTCATCCTTGCAGTCTGCAAAGAAATGCTCGGCAAAATGCTCCCCGGCAAAAGCGCCCTTGACCAGATCGCGATCCAGATCTTTCAGGATATCGCACAGGTCACGGAACGCCACGGAACGCACGCCGTCCAGGATCTTCTTGTTGCGCTGTTCGGGCACAACGCGCTCCTTCGGGTAGCCCTGACCATGGCCAAAGCCGAACAGTTTTTCAAACACATATTCCAGGTTCAGCTCGCCGCCCCAGCCAAAGCCTTTGGCAAACGGCAGGGCAACAGCATTGCCATCGTTCACATGAGCAAAGGTATAGGCATCCACGGGATCTTCCACATGGCCGCAGATCACGCCGGGGAAGCTGTTCAGCGCCAGCATGGCACCCTCGCCGGTGCCGCAGCCGGTGATAACATAATCCGCTGCGCCGGAATTCAGCAGCACCGCTGCCAGAATGCCGTTCTGCACATAGGTCAGTTGGGCAGCATCATCGGCTGCGTACATGCCATAGTTGACAACCTCATGACCCATCGGCTCCACAACCTTGCGCAGGGTGGCTTCGATCAAGGCGTTCTTGGCGGCCTGGCTGTTTTCATTGATCAGTGCAATTTTCATGGCTTGATTTTTCCTTTTTATTGTATCCTTGAAGGGAACAGGGTCGTCTGCAGTGGCAATCCCATTTATCACATTACAAGTTCGCGAAAATATTTGGTATTCACCGTCTGATCCGCTTCGGCCAATTTGGCAATGCAGCCATCCAGTGTTTTGGCAATATCGTCCAGCGTATGCCATCTGGCGGCTTCGGGCTTGACGTACTGCTCCAGATATGGGGCAACCTCAGTATGGGAACAAGCGCCTTCGATCAGATAGGCACCGTCCTTGGCTGGCTGGGTCTGCGAGGCATAATCCTCCGTGCTGGCCAGCATCACCAGTTGGAAATCCCCCTTGCGGCCGCGGCCGCCCACCAGCAGCCGCACCCCAACTGGGGCACAGGGCGTTTGCTGGGCCGCCTGCTGCAATACCTTGACTGCCTTTTCCAGCGTCATATACTGCACATCGTATTCATCCAATTTATTGATGATCTGGGCTGCTGCCACAGCATCCCCTGCAAAGCCGACCAGCACGTTGCGGTTCAGCTTGCGCACTTTGGGCAGTGCATCCGTCAGCACCTTGATTTTGCCGTCTGTGATCGGTTCTTCCACCATGCGGCCATCGCTGACCATGGCACAGAACGCCGTACCACATACTGCAAGAATTGCGCTCATGTTATCGTTCCTTCCTGTTCCGCCGGGTTGTCGGCGGTATATCTATCTGTATCTTACCATAGTTTTGCCCCAATGGGAAGAGCCGCACATCAAAAAGCCCAAAAGCCCAAAAGCGGCACAAGCCCAAAGCCTGTGCCGCCTGTATTTCTCAAATCTGCCGGATTACTTGTTCACCTTCATCATGTCATCGCCGGGGTTGACATTGCCGGAAGCAACCACATCCACGCTGGCAAAATCATCGGTGTTGGTAACAACGGTGATAACCACCGCCGGGTGGCCCGCTGCCTTGATCTTATCCAGGTCCATCGTCAGCAGCAGCTGGCCCTTGGTGACCTTGCTGCCCAGCTTGACCTTGGATTCAAAGCCGTCGCCTTTCATTTCCACGGTATCCACGCCCACATGGATCAGCACTTCCACGCCGCCAGGGGTGGTAATGCCAAAGGCATGCAGGGTATCCGGTGCCTGGGTGATCTCGCCGTCACAGGGGGCGTACACCTTGCCCTCCGAAGGGTCAATACCGCAGCCCTGGCCCAGAATGCCCTGTGCAAACACCTCGTCCGGGATATCTTCCATCTTGACAAAAGCACCAGCTGCATCCGCTGCCAGCACAACCGGGAAGGACGGTGCGGCATCCTTCTTTTTGAACATATCAAACAGTCCCATATGAAAATCTCCTTCTGCTCATGGCCCGCTACGCAGGGCGCAGCAAAGCCGGATTTATGCCTTAATTTATCACGGCGCAGCCGCCGCACGCACAGCGCGCACAGCCTGCCATGTGATATCTGCCATTTCATCTACCGTTTCAGGCTTACCGTTTTGCAGCCACAGGTCAATATTGCCAAAGCACCCCTGAACGGCAAATGCCACCATATAGCGCTGCAGCTGGGTTTCTTTCTCCCGCGGGCGCAGGTAGCCAAGACAACTTTCTTCAATCACGCCTTTCAGCCGGTGCACAAATGCAGTATCCCCATTTGTGCCCAGCAATACACTGCAAATACCATCGTTTTCATCCAGATAACTGAACAGCGCCCTCAAAGCTTCCGGGGTGGAATCTTCTTCCAGCCGCGGCAGGATATCATCCATCAAAAGCTCCAGCGTGTGGATTTGTTCCCGCTCCACATGGTCCATCAGGTCATAAATATCGGTATAATGGAAATAGAAAGTTCCCCGGCTGACGTTAGCCAGTTCGGTCAGCTCCCGCACGGTGATTTCCCGCACCGGTTTTTGCATCAGCAGCGTGATCAATGCATCGGACAAGCGCTTGCGGGTCAGCCGCACGCTGCGGTTTTCCTCACCCTTGCTGTTCATAAGCGTATGTTCCCTTTCCGTCAGGCACCCGCACCGTGCATTCCTGCGCTGGCCGGGCAACTGTTTGGTTAATATCTTAATAGTAAAGCCGCACGGCCTTTTTGTCAAGGAAAAACCGCACTTTTGTATAGATTTACACCCAAAGATGATTATGTTTTTGTGCGCAGTATACGATTTTGCTGCTTTTTGCGGTTTGCGGCGCTGTGCCCACGGATTTGTGCTATAATCACAGCAGAATCAAAACCAATCAGGAGATGGATATCGTGACTGTTGACCGCCAAAAGGTTCTGGATGCTTTTGCCGCCTATATCAGACCCTATGATGCGCAGGACCCCAAAGTAAGCCTGAAAATCCACCACACTTACCGTGTGGCCGCCCTGTGTGAGCAGATTGGCCGCAGCATTGCGCTGGAGGGCACTGCGCTGGATTTGGCCTGGCTATGCGGCATACTGCACGATGTCGGCCGCTTTGAACAGCTGCGCCGTTTTGGCACCTTTGATGACAGCAAGAGCATTGACCACGCCCGCGCCGGGGTGCAGGTATTGTTCGAGCAGGGGCATATCCGGGATTACCTGGACGATGATTCCGAGGATGCCATGCTGCGTACCGCCGTGGAATGGCACAGCGCCTACCGTCTGCCGGACGGCCTGGACGAGCGCACCGTAATGTACTGCAACATCCTGCGCGATGCCGATAAAATTGACATCCTGCGGGTCAATGTGGAAACCCCGCTGGAGGATATTTATAATGTAACCACCGCAGAACTGCTGGCCTCCCCTGTTACCCCTGCCGTGCGGCAGGCTTTTTATGAGCACCACGCCGTACTGCGCAGCATAAAGCAGCACCCAGCGGACCACGCGGTGGGGCATTCCTCTCTGGTTTATGAACTGGTTTACCCCGAAAGCCGCTGCATCGTGGCAGACCAGGGCTGGCTGTGGAAGCTGATGGACTTTAAGACACACAATCCCGAAACCGCCACTGCCTTTGCCCTGATGCGGAAACACATGCACCAATGGCTGGCAGAGAACACCTGACTGATAAATAATAATGAATAAATAATAAAGAATAATTTTGGTGGACCGCGGCGCAAAGCGCCGCTCAAAACATTGGAGTTATAACAGAGCAAAAAAACCGCCGCCGGGCGGGCATGAAAGACAATTCATGCAGCCTGGCGGCGGTTTTGCGTATTACTTTTTCTTTTTGTGGGGGATATGCACCTCTGGGATGGCCACGTTTTCGTAGTGGATGTTTTCTTTCTCCCCGGTATCCTGTTGAGCGGCCTGCTCATGTGCTACCTTGCCGGTATGTACTTCCGGTACGGCAACATCTTCATTGCCAACATGATAAACCTGTTCCTTTTTCTTACTCCATTTCCAAAACATACAGATGTTTCCTCCAAGTCATCTCTTGATGCTTTTTCATGCCGTGCACTGCTTTGCACAGCGTGGTTCAAATAAAGTTGATAAAAAATGTGGTAACAAGGCTGTTGATAAAATCCGCAAACAAACTGCCGACCAGGGGGATCAGCAGGTATGCCTTAACTGAGGGTGCATATTTTTCGCACAGGGCCTGCATATTGGCCATGGCGTTGGGGGTTGCGCCCATGCCAAAGCCGCACACGCCGGAAGATATCACCGCAGCGTCATAATCACGGCCCATCACGCGGAACACAATAAAGTTGGTAAACACAAACATCAGCAGCGTCTGGCCAGCCAGCAGGATCAGCAGCGGCAGGGCCAGTTCGGCCAGCTGCCACAATTTCAGGGTAATCATGGCGATACCCAGAAACAGCGAAAGGCTGATACCGCCGATATCGTTGATCTCGCCCATATAGATGGTGATTTTTCCGGTATACTCGCCGATATTGCGCATACAGGCGGCCGCAATCATGGCACCGATATAAATTGGGAAGGTCATGCCGGTCAGCGAGAGCAGCTTGGAAACAACGGTTCCAATGCCGATGGCGATGATCAGCTGGAACACCGCGGAAGGATACATGCTGGCGTGGCGTTCGTGCTTGATTTCTTCTTCCACCAGCAGGCTGTCATCCTCCTGCACCACGGTATCCAGCAGCTTGTGCTTTTCAATCAGGCGGCGGCCAATGGGTCCGCCGATCATGCTGCCTGCAATCAGGCCATAGGTTGCCGCAGCGGTGCACAGCGTGGTTGCACCAGAAATGCCAAAGTCCTCCAGCACAGGGCCAAAAGCGCCCGCTGTGCCGTGGCCGCCAACCATCGAAATGGAACCGGTGCAAAGGCCCACCAGCGGGCTGATCCGCATCACGTTGGACAGCCCCACCGCCAAAAAGTTCTGGGCCAGAATCAGCGCAATAACCAGGCTCAGAAACACCAGCATGGATTTGCCGCCGCTTTTGAGCACCTTCAGGTTTGCCTGGAAGCCGACCGAGGTAAAGAAGAATACCATGCAGACTTCTTTCAGGATATCATCAAATGTAAACTCCACAATGCCGGTCACATAGCACACGCAGGTGAACACGGCAAACAGCACGCCGCCCACAACGGGCGCAGGGATGCAGAACTTTTCCAGCAGGCTGCATTTTTTACGCAAAAACTTTCCCAACATCAGTACCACGACCGCAATGGCAAGGGTCTGGTACATATCCAGCTCTATGATCATGCTGCGTCCCCCCCTGCTGCCATGCCGTTCTCCTGATAATATGCCGCCGCACCGGCGTGGACCGGCACCCCAATTTTATCCGCAGGGCCCAGCTCCAAGGGGAGGCCAAGCTCTGCCTGCAGGGTATCCGCCCCGTCATACAGCGTCTTGGTCAATGCTTTTACGGTATTTTCCGAAAGTTCATCACTTGCCAGCAGCACGGCCTTGACCCCAATGGTCGGCACATCCTGGTCCTGGCCATTGTAGCTGCCCGCCGGGATCACGCCCTGGCTGTACGCCGGATAAGCGGCCAGCAGACGGGCCGCTGCGCTGCCATCCACCGGCAGCAAGGCAATGCCGCAGCTGTTGGCCAGTTCTTCAATCATCTCGGTCTTTACGCCGGACGTACAGAACAGCGCGTCAATCTCACCGCTTTGCAGCTGCTTGGCCGCATCGGTGTAGTTCAGGTTGACCTCCTTGACCAGCTTTTCGTCTAGGCCATAAGCCGCCAGAATCTGTTTGGCGTTCTGCTCCGTGCCGGATTCTTCCTCGCCAATGCTGACGGTCTTGCCTTGCAGCTCCTCCACGGTGTTGATGCCGGAATCTGCCCGCACAACAATATGGCATTCTTCCTGATACAGTACCGCCATGGTGCTGAAGTTATTTTCTACCTCAGATTCCGCAAAAGCGCCGGTTTGGTTGTAAGCATCCTGGGCCATATCCGCCTGTACCACCGCCATCTGCAGGTACCCGCTGGACAACAGCCGCAGGCTTGCCGCCGAACC
>ERZ779658.2196-NODE-2196-length-12077-cov-3.424139_pt1 | contig 12077 bp, 10 predicted proteins | sample MGYA00511485_ERZ779658 | MGnify/ENA primary metagenome ERZ779658 (study PRJEB29588, sample SAMEA2162182) | human gut metagenome | biome: human gut; feature: human-associated habitat; material: faeces | place: Denmark | collected 2008/2010 ... | reverse complement strand
CCCACGGCTGGCAGGGCGGTGCCATTGCTGCCGGGGCGGATGTCATCATTCAAAGCCCGCACAAGACACTGCCCAGCCTGACCCAGACCGCCCTGCTGCACTGGAACAGTTCTTTCATTCCGCCGCAGGAGCTGGAACGCCAGCTGGACGTGTTTGAAACCAGTTCCCCCTCCTATCCGTTAATGGCCAGCCTGGACGGCTGCACCGGCCTGCTGGCCGAACACGGCGATGCCTGGTTTGCCGCCTGGCGTGCCCGCTTGCAGCGGTTCAGCGGCGCTGTGCGCCCACTGCGCCGCCTGCGCGTGCTCTGCCATGGGATGGATGATGTTTCTGCCCACCCCGGCTTTTTTGCCCACGATTCCGGCAAGATCCTCGTCAACGGTGCTGCTGCCGGGCTGACCGGCCCCGCCCTGGCGGAACTGCTGCGCCGGGACTGGCAGTTTGAAACCGAGATGTCCTGTGGTGCCAACGTGCTGGCCATGACCTCCCCCTGCGATGAAGAAACCGCCCTTGACCGTTTTGCCGCTGCCCTGTTGGTGATCGATGCTGCGGCGGCGCAGAACGCTCCCCTGCCCGCCTCGGCGCAGGTACTGCCCACCCCCGGCCCAGCCGCCTGTTCCATCGCACAGGCGCTTTTTGCCCCGCACACCGCGTTGGCACTGCAACATGCCGTTGGCCGCGCCTCGGCGGAGTATGTCTGGGCATATCCGCCGGGCGTTCCGCTGCTGGCACCGGGCGAAGTGATCACTCCGGAATTCATCGCGGCCTGCACCGCCCTTGCTGCCTGCGGCACCCACCTGCACCACACTGGCCTTGGCGGTGGCTCCACTTTGGATGTTCTGCCATAGCACCATTCCTGTTGTGGGCAAAAAACTGCCCGCCTCCCCGCAAAAATCCCCGCTTTTGCTTGACAAACCCTATGGTTTCCGTGTATATTTAATATAATCTATATTTATAGAAGAGGTGAAATTTCATGAAGCACATTCAGACTCTGAACACCCGCGATATGGCTAAGAGCCTCCAGAACGGCGGCTGCGGCGAATGCCAGACTTCCTGCCAGAGCGCCTGCAAGACCAGCTGCGGCATTGCCAACCAGCCTTGCGAGAAGAAGTAATTTTTACTTGAACTGGCTTTCTGCCGGGACTGCCTTTTACCAAAAAGGCGCTCCCGGTTCTTTTTATGTAACCCCACTTTGATTCGGATATGAGGAATAGTATGATCCATCAATATAAACTCAACGGCTACAACATTGTGCTGGATGTCTACAGCGGCAGCGTTCACGCCGTAGACGAACTGGCGTATGCCGCCATCGCTCTGGTCGATGCCGGCCACCCCCGCGCAGAAGCTGCCGACCTGCTGGCAAAAAAATATGCTGACCATCCTGAAGTGACCGCCGAGGACATCAACGACTGCTTTGACGATATCGAAGAACTGAAGGCCGATGGCAAGCTGTTTGCCGAAGATATTTACGCTGACCATGCCTTTGACTTCAAGAATCGTTCCACCGTTGTCAAGGCACTCTGCCTGCATGTGGCCCACACCTGCAATCTGAACTGCGAATACTGCTTTGCCGCCCAGGGCAAGTTCCACGGCCAGTCCGGCCTGATGAGCTTTGAGACCGGCAAGCGTGCGCTGGATTTCCTGGTGGAGCACAGCGGCACCCGCCACAACCTGGAGGTTGACTTTTTCGGCGGCGAACCGCTGATGAACTTTGAGGTCTGCAAACAGCTGGTTGCCTATGCTCGCAGCATTGAAAAAGAAAAAGGCAAGAACTTCCGCTTCACCCTGACCACCAACGGCATCGGCATCACCGACGAAGTCATTGAGTGGGCCAACAAAGAGTGCTACAACGTGGTTCTTTCTCTGGATGGCCGCAAGGAGATCAACGACCGTTTCCGCAAGGATATTGCAGGCCGCGGCAGCTATGACCGCATTGTGCCCAAGTTCCAGCAGCTGGTCAAGGCCCGCGGCGGTAAGGGCTACTACATGCGCGGCACCTTCACCCATTACAACACCGATTTCACCAACGACCTGTTCCACATGGCGGATGATCTCGGCTTTGACGAGCTTTCCATGGAGCCGGTCGTGAGCAAGGCCGGCAGTCCCGAAACCCTGACCGAAGCCGACCTACCCATCCTGTTTGACCAGTATGAGCTGCTGGCCAAGGATATGCTCCGCCGTGAAAAAGCCGGTCATCCCATCACCTTCTACCATTACATGATCGACTTGGCCCATGGCCCCTGCATTTACAAGCGCATTTCCGGCTGTGGTTCCGGCACCGAATATATGGCCGTTACCCCCTGGGGCGACCTGTACCCCTGCCATCAGTTTGTCGGCGACCCGGATTACAAGCTGGGCGATATCTGGAACGGCGTTACCAACACCGAACTGCGTGATGAATTCAAGCTGTGCAACGTGTACGCCCGCCCCGACTGCAAGGATTGCTGGGCACGCCTGTACTGCGCGGGCGGCTGCGCCGCCAACGCCCTGCACGCCACCGGCGATATCCACGGTGTGTATGAATATGGCTGCGAAGTGTTCCGCAAGCGCATTGAATGTGCCCTGATGATCAAAGTAGCCGAAAGCCTTGATCCCGAGCTGGCAGGCCGCGCCGCAACGGCAGCTCCTGCCACCGACGAGGACTGTGGCGACTGTTCCTCCTGCGAATAATTTCCTTTTCCAGGGTGTATCTGAAAAGTCGAAAATATCGGCTGTTTCTTTGTTTTCAGATACACCTTAACCGCCGAGCCAGCAAAATCGGCGTTTCTTGTTTATCCCCGCACCAAATCTTCCATCAAATTCATCTGGCAAAGCCGGAATAAGGAGCGTAACTTGTATGGAATACCGTGTTTGCCGCAATACCCCTGCCCTCTATAATGACCTCAACGGCAAAATCAGCCTGCTGGGTCTTGGCACCATGCGCCTGCCCCTGCGGGACGCCGCCGACCAGACCAGCATTGACGAGGAAAAGGCACAGGAGATCTTTGATTATGCCTATGCCCACGGCGTGAACTATTTCGATACTGCCTACCCCTACCACGGCGGCATGAGCGAAAAGTTCTGCGGCAAAGCTCTGGCCAAGTATCCCCGCGCCAGCTATCACCTTGCCAGCAAACTGCCCGGCTGGCTGTTGAAATGCGATGAGGATGTGCCCCGTATTTTTAACGAGCAGTTGGCCAACTGCCGCACTGATTACTTTGATTTTTACCTCGTTCACTCTGTGCATGAAAGCAGCTGGCCCAATTACGTCAAGTACCACGCCTATGACCAGCTGAACGAGCTGCGCAAGGCGGGCAAAATCAAGCGGCTGGGCTTTTCTTTCCATGGCAGCGCTGAGCAGCTGGCAGAGATCCTTGCTGCAGGCGATTGGGATTTTGTACAGCTGCAGCTCAATTATTTTGACTGGGACTATCAGCAGAGCCGCAAAAAATACGAGCTGTGCGCCGCTGCCGGGCTGCAGGTCATCGTTATGGAGCCGGTGCGCGGCGGGATGCTGAACACCCTTTGCCCTGAAGCCGCCGCCCTGCTGCATCAGGCCGCCCCGGAAAAGAGCCTGGCCAGCTGGGCCATTCGCTGGGTTGCCAGCCTGCCCAATGTGCTGTGCGTACTTTCCGGCATGACTACCCTGGATCAGGTACAGGATAACGTAGCTTCCATGGATCCCTTTATTCCGCTTTCCACCACCGAGCAGGATACCCTCGCCCGTGCGCTGGATGTGTTCAAGGCCCAAAAGCTTGCCCCCTGCACGGCCTGCAAGTACTGCATGCCCTGCCCCGCCGGGGTCAACATTCCGGGCATGCTGCACGCCTGGAACGAATACCGCCTGTGTGGTGACCGCCTCGCCACCCTAAAAGAGGAATATGAGGACGCCCCCGCCGCCACCCGCGCCGAGCATTGCATCAAGTGCGGTGCCTGCCTGCCCAAATGCCCCCAGCACATCGACATCCGTTCCATGATGAGCACCATCTGCGATACGCTGTGATTTTTGGATTTACGGGGGATTTTTCCAACCTTTTTGAAAAAAGGCTTCGGCGAAAATCTTTAATCCAATAGGTACAATCGTATAAATAAGGCGCACCACGGGGATTATTCTGTGGTGCGCCTGTTTTTTGTTGTTCCTTTTTATGATCCCTGCCTATGCGGAATTACAGCAGGTTCAACCCTTGCCACGAACTTTTTCCCGCCGTCCCATTCCGAATTCCTAATTTTTCCCCTCTCCGTGTAAAATGCCAAAAGCCCGATGTCAACACGGCATCGGGCTTTTGGATTTTCTGCATATAAAACGTTAATTTACTTAATCCTGCGCGTTATGCTTCGCGGCAAACGGCAGCTTGCCATAGATTCCGCCGGTCGTCTCCTTGGCGGCACAGATTTTATCTGCCAGGCACACCAGCCACGCTTCACGGCAGGTGGGTGGGATGGGGGTTAAGGGGAACATGTGCTTTTTGATGATTTCCCGCTCCACCGGGGTCAGCTTCCAATCCTCGCTTGCGTTGTGCAGGGCGGTGCCTGGGTGGGTAAAACCGTGCCAGTGGTGGCCGTTGGCTTTATCGTGCCAGTCATACAAAAAGTAATCATGCAGCAATGCACCGCGGATCAGCGCCCGCTCGTTTACGCGCAGGTGCAGCGTTTCCGCCAAGACGCAGGCGGTATCCGCCACGCTGACGCAGTGGGCATACACGCTGACCTTGCCGTGCTGGATGCACCGCCGGGTTGCCGTGTAGCGGCCCTCTTTTTCCAGCCGGGCGGCTGCGGCTGCCACGCGGGCTTCGATTGCCCTGCGGCGTTCCCCGCTCAACTGAAGGTCACCACATCATCACGCGGGGCCGCGGCAGGCTCCACGTTGATGGCCGTCAGCACCGGGCCGACAGAATCCGGGGTCTGGCCCTTGTAAATCGGGTGGTATTTCAGGTTCACCTTTGCCGTTACCGTAATCCAGTCACGCTGCTTCAGGTTCTTGTACTCCGTGTACTTGCAGGGGAAGCCCACAAACTGGATATCCTGCACGCAGCAGGTCATGGCAAAGCGGCCGGGCACAAAGCTGTCCTTGCCGGCGCGGTTGGTCTGGCACACCTGAGCCAGGAATTTCACCGTTTTGCCGTCGTACTTCTGCATCTCATCCATGCAGTCCATATACCACACGCCAAAGAACTCTTCGGGAATCTCGATCACCGGGGCGTTTACATCGAACGGCAGCGGGTCCGGGATATCGTCATAGGCAACGCTGCCATCCTTGAACTCATAGGCGATATCGCAGCGGCGGCTGGCCTGGCGCACCAGCTTGTGGATCAGCTGGTGGCTTTCGTCATCGTTTACCGCCTCGGCACGGTTCACCACCAGCAGCTCGCTGCCGCGCAGCTTGTCCAGCAGCAGGCCACGCATGGCATTGTCGTTGGCATAGGTCTTGATGGTAGTGCCGTCTGCGGTGGCCAGGCACTGGTAAATCAGCCAGTTATCCGGCAGGGCATCGTACAGCTCCTGCACCAGCCACATGCCGTTGTATTCAATGATCACACGCCCACAGTCAGACTTTTCAGCCAGCTGCTGCAGGTGTTCGCGGTTCAGTTCCGCTTTGTCCTCAATGGTGGCAACGGTCACGCCGCCAAAGGCAAATCGCTCGGAATCATATTCCTCTTCGCCTTCCTCACAGATCAACAGCAGCGTTTTGTCGCCGGAATCAAACTGCGGGTCCTCCATTGTTTCCTGAATAAACTTGGTTTTGCCGCTTTCCAGCATACCCACAAAGAGGTAACAGGGAATCTCTTTCTGCGCCATGTTTTACTCCTTTACAAATCAGGCGTGGAACAGCTCTTCCACCTCATGTTCCTTCAACTGGGAACCGATCACGCACACCTTGCCGGTAACATCGGGGCCGCAGGTGCGGATCTCATGCTCACCGGGCACCATGTCGAACTCGTACCAGGTGTCGCTGCCGTCCACAATGCCCTTGGCACGCAGCACAGCGCCGTACTCGCCGGAATCCAGCACGGTCAGGATGCTCTCCAGCTCGTCATGGCTGTACTTGTGGGCAGTCTCGTGGCCCCAACTGGTGAACACTTCGTCTGCATCGTGGTCATGATGATGGTGATGATGGCCGCAGCAGCACTCGCCGTCATGGTGGTGCTCATGCTCGTCCTGATCATCGTCGTCATCATGGTCGTGGTGGTGATGGCAGCATTCGTGGCCGTGGTCATCATCGTCGTCATCATCATGGTCGTGGTGATGGTGGCAGCACTCGTGGCCGTCCTCATCATGGTCATGGTGGTGGTGATGATGCTCTTCCTCATCCTCGTCCGCATGGGCAGCATTGGAAGCCTGTGCTTCGCTCAGAAGCTCGGCAACCAGGTCGCGCTTACCATCCATAACGGAAACGATCTGTGCACCGGTCAGTTCGTTCCAATCGGTGGTCACAATGGTGGCGGTGGGGTTCTTTTCCTGGATCAGGGCAACGGCTGCGGCAACCTTCTTCTCGTCTGCGCTGCCGGTGCGGCTCAGGATGATGCAGGATGCGTGGCTGATCTGGTCATCATAGAACTCGCCAAAGTTCTTCATATACATTTTGACCTTGTTCACATCGGCCACGGTCACAAAGCTGTTCAGGCTGACCGGCAGGGTCTCGCCCACACCCTCAACAGCGCGGGTCACATCACTCAGCTTGCCAACGCCGGAAGGCTCGATCAGGATGCGGTCAGGATGATAAGTCTCCACGACCTTTTTCAGCGCCTCGCGGAAATCGCCCACCAGGGAGCAGCAGATGCAGCCGGAGTTCAGCTCGTTGACCTGAATGCCAGCCTCACGCATAAAGCCGCCGTCAATGCCGATTTCGCCGAATTCGTTTTCGATCAGAACGATCTTTTCACCCTGGAACGCTTCCTTGATGAGCTTTTTGATCAGGGTCGTTTTGCCTGCACCCAAAAAGCCGGAGAAAATATCAATTTTAGTTACCTGTTCTGCCATGGTAATATTCCCTTCTATCTTAAAGTTTGTTTGTGTTGTTAGCAATCTTGTTTTCTTACTGCTAACCTTATTATATCAAACCCGTCAAGAGCTTTTCGCCCATTTGGGCCTGCCAAAATTTGAAATTTTTGAAAACTTCTTGCCCTGTCAGCGCCTTTTTACCGCGGCGTTTCCCCCGTTTGCTGCAAAATCCTCTCACCTTTCAGCAGTTTGCCCGAAAAACCGCCCAGTATCGCCTGAAAAACCGTTTTTTCTATTGAATTTTGTGCCGGGCGCGTGTTACACTTGATTTATGCTGTTTTTACCGGAATTTTGCCTTGTTCACGCCCTGTTTTGGAGGTGAGCACCTTGCCCGCTGCCCCTGCATCCCGCGCCGCCGGGCGCGAAGTGACCCCCGTGGAACTGTTCCGCCTGCTGCCCGCCCATTTCGCCGCGGTACTGGTTTGTACCCTGCTGGGAGGTATTCTGGCCTTTGCTGCTGCACGCCTTGCCCCGCGCAGCTACCAGGCCGAAGCCCAGCTGTATGTTGCCGCCGCACAGGAGGGGCTGACCTCCGGCTATGCGGAACTGCAATTAACGGCTGATTATCAGGAGCTTTTGACCAGCCGCACCATGCTGGAATCCGTTATTTCCACCCTTGGCCTTTCCACGGATACTGCCCACTTAAAAGACCAGATTACCATTCTGCACCCGGCAGATACCCATATTCTGCGCATTGTTGCGGCCGATTCCTCCCCACAGCGCGCAGCAGATATTGCCAACGCACTGGCTGCCCTTGCGTTGGATGATCTCTCTGCCCGCATGGGCACCACCCCGCCCCGCCTGGTGGAGCAGGCAGCCCCGCCGCAGCGCTTTTCCGGGCCGGGGGCTGTGTTCCACGCAGCGTTTGGCGCTGGCATCGGCTTTTTGCTCTGCTTTGCTTTCCTCTGCCTGCATTACCTGCGGGATGACCATATTTATACGGCGGACGATCTGACCCGTTGCCTTGGCTCTTCGCCGCTGGCCTGCATCCCGGATGCCACGCCCCGCCGCCTCCATACCCGGAAAGGCGGCCGCCCATGAAAGAACTTGCTTTGAACCACCTGCCGGAGCTGGCACCCCGGACGGTTGAATCCCTGAATCTGCTGCGCCTGCGTCTGGAACAGACAGCCCCAGACGCCAAAATCATTCTGCTCACAAGCACTACCCCGCAGGAAGGTAAAACTACTCTGGCTTTGCAGTTCTGGCAGCTGCTTGCCGGGCTTGGCCAGCGCTGCCTGCTGGTTGACGGTGACCTGCGCCATTCCGGCATCTGCCGCCAGTGCGGGCTGACCGGTGAACACAAAGTGCCGGGTCTGGCACACTATCTTTCCGGCAGCGTTCCTCTGGAGGAAGTTCTCTACCACACCGAGATCCGCGGCACCTGCCTGGTTCCGGCCTCCGGCACCACCAGCCGCCCGGCCCTGCTGCTGGAACACCCCCGTTTTGCCCGCATGGTGGAAAGCTGTGCACCAAAGTTTGCTTATCTTTTGGTCGATGCTCCAGCCCTGAGCGAATGCAGTGACGCTCTCAGCCTTGCCAAAGTATGTGACGGTGCCCTGCTTGTGGTACAAAGCGGCGGCGTTACCTACCAGGAGCTGCGCCAGGCGGCTCACCTTCTGCAGGGCTGCGGCCTGCCGCTGCTGGGCACTGTACTGAACCGCACCCCGTATTGACCTTTTATGAAAACATGTTAGAATGGACTTGTTCAACATTCTGCATATAAGGAGAGGACTATTTTGACGACCAATGAAAAAATCGCCGCTCTGCGCGCCGCTGCCCAGGCAGCCGGTGCCCACGGTGTTTTGCTGATGACCAGCGACCCCCACTCCAGTGAATATCTGCCCGCTTATTACAACAGCCTGCCGTTTTTCTCCGGCTTTACCGGCGAGAACTCCACCCTTGTTGTCACCCTGACCGGCAGCGCCCTGTGGTGCGATGGCCGCTTTTATGTTCAGGGTGACCGTCAGCTGGCCGGTACCGAAATTGAGTGCATGCACGCCGGTTCTGCCGGGGTGCCCACCGTGGAAGAGTACCTGACCGCCCATTTTGCCGCAGGACAGACCCTGCTGCTGGATGGCAGCTGCGTGCCTGCCACCATTGCCAACGGCTATGCCGCTGCTCTGGCCAAGAGCGGCGCCAAGCTGGAAAGCAAGGATATCGTCTCCCCCCTGTGGGAGAGCCTGACCACCCGCCCCAGCCTGCCCAACACCCCCTGTGAGCTGCTGACTGTTGAGCAGACCGGCGCCACCGCCGCCCAGCGCATTGCCATGGTGCGTGACGAGCTGAAAAAAGCCGGTGCCACCGCCCTGGCCGTGACTGGTCTGGACTGTGTGGGCTGGCTGACCAACATGCGCGCACGCGACCTGCCCTGTACCCCGCTGGCCGTTGCTTATGCCCTTGTCACGATGGACAGCTGCACCCTGTTTATCGCCCCCGGCCGCCTGAATGATGCCGACGCAAAAACGTTGGCCGATAACGGCGTTTCCCTGCGCGACTACCCGGAGCTGATCGATACCGTACACGCTCTGCCCGCAGAGGAAGTGTTCCTCGTAGACGAGAAAGCCACCAACTATGACCTGTACTGCGCCCTGAACGAGCACAAGACCGTTACCGGTGCCGACCCGATCTTTGCACTGAAAGGTGTCAAAAACCCGGTCGAACTTGCCAACATCCGCGAATGCCATGTGCGTGACGGCGTTGCCATGGTGCGTTTCCAGATGGACTTGGAAAAGGCCATCGCCGAGGGCAAAATCCTGCACGAGACTGACATTGAAAAGATGCTGCAAAAGCGCCGTGCCGAAATGCCCGGCTATTTTGAGGACAGCTTTGATACCATTGCCGCTTACGGCCCCAACGCCGCCATGATGCACTACCATGCCGAGGGCGAAGTGGACAGCGTGATTGAGCCGCGCGGCTTCCTGCTGGTGGATAACGGCGGCCAGTATGACTGCGGCACCACCGATATCACCCGCACCTACCCGGTCGGCCCCCTGACCGAGAACGAGCGCAAATACTACACCTGGACCCTGCAGAGCCACATTGACATTGCCCGCACCGTCTTCCTGGATTACTGCACCGGCTTTGCACTGGACAGCTTTGCCCGCGGCCCGCTGTGGGCACACAAAATCAACTACCGCTGCGGCACCGGCCACGGCGTTGGCTACATCTCCTCGGTGCACGAAGGCCCCCAGAGCCTGCGCCCCCAGAACCCCATTGTCTTCAAAGAGGGCATGACCATCACCGATGAGCCGGGCGTTTATGAGACCGATGAAGTCGGCATCCGCATCGAGAACGAGCTGGAATGCGTGGATGCCGGCACCAACCAATATGGTCACTGGCTGAAATTTGAGCCGCTGACCCTGGTGCCCATCTCCACCGAGCCGGTCATTGTGGACGAACTGACCCGTGACCAGATCAACTGGTTGAACGCCTACCATGCCCATGTATACGAGATGCTCAGCCCCCGCCTGACCGAGGAGGAAAAGACCTGGCTGAAAGCCAAGACTGCCCCCATCGACCGGTAAAACTTTCTTTTCCGCATTTTTGAGTTATTTGAATCACTGAATTTATCGGCCCCTGCCGCACCAAGGCAGGGGCCGATTTTGTTTTGCCTTGGGTCCTGCTGTGCTATGTCCACATCAACCTTCCCTTTCCGTATTTTCCTTTTCCCTGTCTGTAGGGAACGGTCTTGACCGTTCCGTCCCCTCATCCTACCCCCCTTTTATAAATGCATCTCTCTCATGGCCTCGCGCAAATCAACTTATTGTATTTTATTTAATTTTATATTCAAATTGTATTTCCCGTTTTCCTGCGTCCGCCCCTCTGTCCATTCTGCACATTCCGACCAAATTGGCGCATCGGATGCTGGTCATTCTGCTATTCTTTCATAAATCTTACCCAAAATCACACGTCTAACACTGTGCAATCATCCCATTTTCTGGACTTTTTACTCATTCTTGGGTAAAAAGCCGTGATTATTGTTGATTTTTTATCAAAGTCGGTCTATAATAAAATAGCTGGTAGGGTCAGACCCTCCAGCCGCTTGAACTGAATTTATAGGAGGTACCTGTTATGCTCGTAAATGCAACCAATATGCTCCTCAAAGCTCGTGACGGCCACTATGGTGTTGGCCAGTTCAATATCAATAACCTGGAGTGGACCCGGAGCATTCTGCTTCAGGCTCAGGCCATGCAGAGCCCGGTTATCCTGGGCGTTTCCGAGGGTGCCGGCAAATATATGACCGGTTTCAAGACCGTTGCCGCCATGGTGCGCGCAATGGATGAATCTCTCGGCATCACGGTTCCCGTTGCCCTGCACCTGGACCACGGCACCTATGAGGGCGCAAAGGCCTGCATTGAAGCTGGCTTTACCTCCATCATGTTCGATGGCTCCCACTACCCCATCGAAGAGAACATTGCCAAGACCCGTGAGCTGGTTGAGCTGGCACACGACAAGGGCCTGTCCATCGAAGCCGAAGTTGGTTCCATCGGCGGCGTTGAGGACGGCGTAGTCGGCAACGGCGAAATCGCTGACCCCGAAGAGTGCGCCAAGATCACCGCTCTGGGCGTTGACTTCCTGGCTGCCGGCATCGGCAACATCCACGGCATTTACCCCGCCAACTGGAAGGGCCTGGACTTTGAAGCTCTGGAGCGCATCCATCAGGCGACCAACAACATTCCTCTGGTGTTGCACGGCGGCACCGGCATCCCCGACGAGATGGTTCAGAAAGCCATCCGTCTGGGTGTTTCCAAGATCAACGTCAACACTGACTGCCAGCTGGTATTTGCTGAGGCTACCCGCAAGTACATCGAAGCCGGCAAGGATCAGCAGGGCAAGGGCTATGACCCGCGCAAGCTGCTGAAGCCGGGCGCAGACGCCATCATGGATAAGGTCAAGGAGAAGATCGAGCTGTTCGGCTCTGCCAACAAGGCTTGATTTGGCGAAGATTTAATTTGCCCTTTATCCAGTAACATTACGCCCCGGAATCGCATATTCTTATGCGGTTCCGGGGTGTTTTTATTTTACGCTGTTTGCGCTATTTTATTTGTAGGTACTAGCCATAACCTCGCAGTAGGGCGGGGTCACCCGACCCCGCCGAA
>ERZ779658.2174-NODE-2174-length-12152-cov-2.557659_pt1 | contig 12152 bp, 10 predicted proteins | sample MGYA00511485_ERZ779658 | MGnify/ENA primary metagenome ERZ779658 (study PRJEB29588, sample SAMEA2162182) | human gut metagenome | biome: human gut; feature: human-associated habitat; material: faeces | place: Denmark | collected 2008/2010 ... | reverse complement strand
CGGCTGGTTAGAAATGCCGCATTTTTTGAACAGAATGTTCCATAGGCATTCCACCAGAAATCTGCATGTAATGCTTCCTATCATATTACTTATTGCAAAAGGTCCGATACTTATATGTTATTCTACGCTTCGACCGTGCGCTCTCCCGACTTGATCTCGTCCAGGATTTCCGCCACAGCTTCGCGCTCGTCAAAATGATATTTTACACCCTTGATCTCCTGATAATCCTCATGCCCCTTGCCGAGCAGCACGATCATATCTCCCGGCTTTGCATGTGTCATGCAGTAGGCGATTGCCTCCTTGCGGTCGTCGATCTCGATATATTTTCCGTTGCTTTTTGCCAGACCGACCTTGATGTCGGCATTGATGTCGCGGATTTCTTCATCGCGCGGATTATCGCAGGTCAGAACGCACAGATCTGCAAGTTCTCCGGTCACCTCGCCCATATCGTAGCGTCTTAACTTGGAGCGGTTGCCACCGCCTCCATAGACACAGATCAGGCGCTTCGGATGGTACTCTAAGAGTGTCGTCAGAACGCTTCTCGTGCTCACCTCATTGTGCGCATAATCGATAATCAGCGAATAATCCTTCGAGACCGGAAGGATCTCCACACGCCCTTTGACCTGAACCTTCTCAAGTCCGTCGAGCACTGCCCGGTCCGGAATACCGGCAAGGTTGCACACCAGCATCGTCACCATCGCATTGTACACAGAAAACCTGCCCGGAATATGCACTTTTACCTTGCAGTCCATGCAGCCGCTCACGGTAAAATGCATGCCGAGTCTGCCGCCCTCGTTGATATAACCGATGTCCGACGCAAACAGATCCACCACCTGGTCTTTCACATCATTTCCCTCTGCGGAAAATGTGCGCACCTGACAGGTGTGTCCCTTTAAAATCTCCTCCCAGTGAGGATCATCCGCATTGACGATGCCGACACGGCACTGCCGGAACAGAAGACTCTTGCAGTACAGATACTCCTCGAACGACTCATGCTCCGCCGGTCCGATGTGATCCGGGGAAAGGTTGGTAAATACGCCGTAATCAAACAAGATGCCCGCCGTGCGGTCCAGCTTCAATCCCTGTGAGGACACCTCCATAACCACATACTCGCATCCGGCTTCCACCATAGCCGCAAACATCCGGTGAAGTTCATAGGACTCCGGCGTCGTATTTTTCGATGGGATGTGCTCATCACCGATCATCGCGCCGATCGTTCCGATCAGTCCGACCTTCTTCCCCGCCATCTCAAGCACGCTCTTGATCATGTAAGTTGTCGTCGTCTTTCCTTTTGTACCTGTAATGCCGATCGTGACCAGCTTACGGTCCGGATGTCCGAACAACGCCGCCGACATGTAGGCAAGCGCACGTCTGGCTGATTCCACTTGAATGACCGTGATTTGATCCGGAATCTGCTGCGCCTCATCGGCACGCTCGACAACGATCGCCGACGCACCCTTTTTCACCGCATCCGGGATGTATTTATGTCCGTCCGTCACAGCTCCCACCATGCAGACAAACACCGTTCCTTCTGTAATCTTCCGGGAATCATAGATGACATCCCGCACATCGACATCCATGCTTCCCGAGAGACACTCGTATTTGAATTCACTGCAAAGTTCCCTTAACTTCATTTTATCTCCATTCCTGCGCCACAATCGCGCATCTTATGCACTGCTGCTTATCTGCGCCTCTTATCCGATGATGTGTGACGCGTCGATTTCCGACTCGAATACCGTGTGGGAAGGTCCCGTCATGAACAGATGATTCGTCTTCTCATCCCACTCGATGAAAAGCGGTCCGCCGATCTGCTCGACCGTCACTTTCCGGTCTGTCCGTCCGGTGAGGACGCCTGCCACAACCGCCGTCGCACAGCCTGTCCCGCATCCGATCGTCTCGCCGGTTCCTCTCTCCCACTCGCGGATCTTGATGTAATCCTTCCGCACAAATTCCACGAATGTCACATTCGTCTTATTCGGGAAAATGGATGTCATATGTTCAATCGTCTTTCCATAGCCTTCCACATCCAGATCTGCCACAGAATCCACATACATGGCGCAGTGCGGATTCCCCCAGGATACCGCCGTGATGTGGAATGTCCGGTCAAGCACCTGCACCGGCTGCTCCACGAACTCGGGCAGCTCCGTGACTACCGGAATCACTGCGGTGGACAGTCTCGGCTCACCGATGTCCGCGCGGATATTCGATACCAGCCCGTCGGTCACGGTGAGGGTCAGATGCTGCATTCCGCCAAGTGTCTCGATCACAAGATCTGTCTTGTCCGTCAACCTGTGATCGTATACATATTTTCCGACGCTGCGCAGAGCGTTGCCGCACATTTCCCCCTCCGTACCATCCGGGTTGAACATCCGCATACGGAAGTCCCCTTTCTCGGACGGACAGATCAGTACCATTCCGTCCGAACCGATTGCAAAATGACGGTCACTGACAAACCGCGCCAACTCCGGCAGATTCTTTAATTCTTGATGAATCGCATCAATATACACATAGTCATTGCCAAATGCCTGCATCTTTGTAAATCGCATCTTCTCACCAATCTCCTTTATCAGCCGTTCATTGCGCGATCCAGATCGGCAATGATATCCTCTACGTTCTCAATTCCCACTGACATGCGAAGGAAGCAGTCGGTGATACCGAGCTTCTCCTTGATGTCTGCCGGCGTGTCCTCATGTGTCTGTGTCGTCGGATATGTGATGAGAGTCTCCGTTCCGCCGAGACTCTCCGCGAACATAATCATGTCTACGCCCTTTAAGATCTTCTTCACTGTCTCAAAGCTATCCACGGTGAAGGAAATCATACCGCCGAATCCCGTGGTCTGCTTTCTCGTCACCTCATAATCCTTGTGATCCGCAAAGCCGACATAGTAGACTTTTTTCACCTTCGGCTGTGTGCGGAGCCACTCGGCAACCTTCATCGCATTTTCATTGTGACGATCCATGCGGACTGCCAGCGTCTTGATTCCGCGCAGCACCAGCCAGCTGTCCAGCGGCGCGAGCTGACTTCCGTGGGACTTCATATGAATATGGATCTGATCGGCGATCTCCTCGTTGTCTTTTATTACCACAATGCCAGAGATGGTGTCGTTGTGTCCTCCCAGATATTTTGTGGAGCTGTGTGTGACAATATCCGCGCCAAGCGTAAGCGGCTTCTGGAAATACGGGGTCAGAAACGTGTTATCCACCACCGTGAGTGCATTCACGCTCTTTGCGATCTCAGAGACTGCGTGGATGTCCGCCACCTTCATCATCGGGTTCGTCGGTGTCTCAATGAAAAACATCTTCGTATTCGGCCGGATCGCCGCCTTCACCTCATCCAGATCCGACATGTCTACATAGGTATGCTCAATACCGTATTTTCCAAAAACATCCCCAATAATGCGGAAGGTTCCGCCGTAAATATCATCCGATAAAATGACGTGCTCGCCCGGATTCAACAGGGAAAAGACAGCCATGTTTGCCGCCTGTCCGCTGGAAAATGCGAATCCCTTGATTCCGCCCTCAAGAATTGCCATCGTGCGCTCTAATTCCTGTCTGGTCGGATTCTCGAGACGGCTGTATGCAAAGCCGGTCGACTCGCCAAGCTCCGGATGGCGGAATGTCGCTGCCTGGAAGATCGGCATGCTGACTGCTCCGGTGAGCGGTTCCGTTCCCAGCGCGCCGTGCACGGCCTTGGACTCAAAGTGCAGATTTTCCTTTGTATCAAAATCGGTATAATTACTGAAATTTTTCATGTTATTTCCCTCCATCTGTTTGGACATGCGTTTCCTCATATACATCTATTATACAAAACACTTTTTATAATATATAGTCTCAAAGTGCTTTTTATATTGCAAAAAGTGCTTTTTTATAATACAGTAATAGAAAAAGGAGGACGCACGCGATGCCGGAATACAAAAAGGTCGGATACTTAACCACCAGCTTTAAGATGTTTCATTTAAAAGATACTTCCCGCCGGGAGTTTCACTACCACTATCACGATTTTCACAAGATCCTGATTCTTCTCGGCGGTGACGTGACCTACTGTATTGAGGGGCGCACCTACCAGCTTGCCCCGGGCGACATTGTCCTGGTCAATGCCGGGGAAGTACACAAACCCGAGATCCACTCGGATCTTCCCTACGAGCGCATCATTTTATATGTCTCCCCGGATTTTCTTACGGAGTACGCCGGGGAAGACTGCGATCTCTCCTTCTGCTTCAAGCAGGCGTACCGCGAGCAGGCACACATCCTCCGTCTGCAGGATTCCAAGGGCGGCAGGCTCGGCGCCTCCATCCGCGCGCTGGACGCCTCCTTAAACGACGACGACTATGCGGCTGCGCTGCGCCACCGGCTTTTATTCCTGGAATTTATGATTCAGCTCAACCGCGCCGCCCTGCACCACCACATTGAATTCGTGGGAGACTCCGCTTCCAACGAGAAGATTCTCTCGATTCTCACCTATCTAAACGATCATCTGACCGAGGATCTCTCGATCGATGACCTGGCCTCCCGCTTTTACTTAAGCCGCTCCTACCTGATGCACACGTTCAAGGAGCAGACCGGCTACACCATCGGCGGCTATCTGCTTACCAAGCGGCTGTTCCTCGCCAAAGAGCTGATCGCCGCCGGCACGCCGATCACGGAAGTATGCTATTCCTGCGGCTTTCAGAATTACTCGACCTTCTCGAGAGCATACAAAAAAAGCTTTGGGGAATCCCCGAGGGATTACCGCCAAAGCCTTTAAGCCATGCCCGCAGAGCGGGCTATGTTCACAGAGCGGACTATGCTCACAGAGCGAGCTACGCTCGCTCTGATATCTCATTCATGAGTGTAGGTATCATCTGTTTCTTACGTGAGATAATGCCGTCCAACCGGATGCCATCCGCATCCTCCTGCTTCTTGAACGCATGCGCCAGAATTTTTCCGGCATCCTCCCCCGCAAATATAATCTTGGAAGATTCCTCCAAAATATCCGTCAGCATGACATATACCATATTTAAACGCTTCTCGCCGAGCACCTGCGGCAGGAACGGGCGGAGCTGTTCTCCGATCTGTTCTAATTCCTCTCCGCTCATGGCGCTGATCTGGGCAACACCGAAATCACAGTCTTCCGTGTGGAAAATCTTAAAATCCTGATAGAAAATCTCTTCGGTCGTCTTGTTCTTGAAATCACTTCCGGCGCGGAACATTTTCTTCGCATGATCCTCAATATCCACATCCGCAATCTCTGCGAGCCGCTTTGCAACGCTCTTGTCAAGCGGCGTGCAGGTCGGTGAGCGAAACATCAGCGTGTCGGAAATGATCGCCGAGAGCAAAAGTCCCGCGATCTCTTTCGGAATCTCCACCCTCTGTTCCTGATACATCTGATAGATAATTGTCGAGGTACAGCCGAGCGGCTGATTCCGGAAATAAACCGGCGATACGGTCTCTAAGCTTCCCAGTCTGTGATGGTCGATGATCTCTAAGATCTCCGCCTCTCCGATTCCGTCCACCGCCTGTGACTTCTCGTTGTGGTCGACAAGAATGATCTGTTTTTTCTGCATATTCATGAGGTTACGTCTGGAAATCATTCCGACGTAGTTGCCGTTTGAGCCGAGCACCGGGAAATCTCTGTGGCGCACCCGCGACATGACATCCTTGACGTCGTCCACATAATCGTCAATGTCAAACGTGACGAGCTCCCGTCTGGTCATGTACTGCTTGATCGGCATACTCTGATTGATCAGACGCGCCACGGAAAATGTGTCGAACGGCGTTGTGATAATCACGCAGTCCCGCTTCTCCGCAAGCTTTTTGACTTCTTCCGCCACCTCGAGACCTCCGCCGATGATGATGCAGCTCGCGTTCGACCGGATCGCCTGCATCTGCGCCTCCTCGCGGTCGCCTAGGATCACCAGATCGTCATCCTCGATATAATCCGCCATGTATTCCGGGTTGGAGGTTGCAATCACAACTTTTCCGCGCACAAAATGTGCATGCTCATTCCCGGCGTAGACCTCACCGTCGATCGTCTCCGCAATCGTCTTGTACTGTGTGCGCGCTTTTGAGAGCACGCAGTTGTCCAGCACGTCCATGTAGGACGTCGCAATATCCTTGGTGACGATCACACCTTCCAGCTTGCCGAACTGATTGGTGACCGGAAGCGTTACAACCTCCAGCTTTTTCATCAGCTCCCATGCCCGTTTCAGCGAAATCTGATTGCTGACACCGGCCGTCTTGCGGATATTGATATCCTTGATCTGTGCACCGGCATAGGTCACAAGCGGCGGTTCCTCCACGCCAAAGCGCTCTAACACGTAGCGGGTCTCCTCATTCACCGCGCCCGCACGCTTTGCCACATAAGTCTTCTTGTCCCCGCTCTGGTTTTTCAGATATGCATAAGAAATCGCGGCGCATATCGAATCCGTATCCGGATTCTTATGCCCCACGACCCACACTTTCTTTGATTCTGTACTCATATGATCTTCTATTCCTTAAAGCTAAAAATTAAACACACCGAGAGAATACAGGATGAATCCGATCAGAACAACAAAGTTCAGAATTGCAAACCAGGAAAGACATTTGACATATCCCTTCACCGATCCGACTCCCTGCTCCATCTCGTCCATCTTTTCGATCTTGGAATCAAATTCGTTGAACAGATCCTGAATGTTGCGGTAGCACTTCACGTTCTCCGAATGTACCTTCTCGGAGAGATCTGTCTTGATGGATTCCAGCTGTGCTGTCGCATTCTCAAGCAGCGCCTTGACCTCGGCGATCTGTCCCTCGGAAAGCTTCTTGTTCGCGATTGCCTGCTCCTCCAAAAACTGCTTGTTTGTCGCAAGCTGCTCCTCGGAAAGCTTTTTATTTGCAGCAATCTGATCCTCATTCAGCTTGCGGTTCGATGCAAGCTGCTCCTCGCTCGCACGCTTTACCTCCGCAACCTGCCCCGAGATGCTTGTCTCAATCTCGGTCATCTTCGCTGTCACACGGTCTGCCAGATCATCGACCTTCTTCGTGAACTCTGTCACGATCTTGTCAGCTTCCTCCTGGCGCTCCACCAGAATGTGCTGCCACTCCTCGGCCTTGCCTTCCCGCTCGTTGACAATCGACTGCAGTTCCTGTACTTTATTCTCCTTCGCTGCAAGCAGATCCTGCAGCTGTTTCGCCTTCTCACGAAACTCGTCGATCTGACTTAATAAGAAATCTTCCTTTTCCACTTCTGTCTGTATCCTTTCCCGTTCCTGCGTGCTCTCCCCGGTCTCTAAAACCCTGGTCTCCCGAACCTTATTATTGCTCTCGCGCTTCGGGTGTGTCTTATATCCCTCCGCCCGTTCCGGCTCTCCTGCAGGTCTTCCTTGTCTGGGGTGAATCTGCGCCAGTAAAAGCTGAAACAGGTTTGCCATAAACGCTTCCTCCCTTTGTGTCTTCCGAACAAAAAACACCTATGGGTATTCTATCATTATCATTTTTCTTTGTAAAGCAGGAAAAAGCAACCGCCTCCCGCTCACTCTTTCCGGCGGAAAAGCAATGGTGTCTCCGCCGCCAGCATTGCCAGCCATCCGATCAGGTAGGCAACCGGCAGTGCCACAATTCCAAGTTTCATGGAAAATACCAGCGGAATGGCTGCCGCCACCCGCACTCCCATGTTGATAAAACTGCTGCTGAGCGTCACCTTGAGGTCGCCCATTCCGCGAAAATATCCCTGAATCCCGTTTGTGGCCGCCGGCAGAAAATACATCACCGCAATCGCATGCAGATAGATCACTCCCAGGGAGATCACCTCCTCATCCGTCACAAACAGCTTCATCAGCGGACGCGCAAACACAAAGCAGACCACACAGATAAAGAGCGCATAGATCATCTCGATCCACAGCCCGCAACGGAATCCCTCCCGGATCCGCTCCTTTTTGCCGGCACCTTTGTTCTGTGCCAGCAGCGCGGTCATCGCATGGGCGATATTCTGCTCCGGAGTGTAGGCAAAATCATCAATGCGGTTTACGACTGCAAACGCCGCCATGACAGAGATTCCCATTGTATTGACAATCGCCTGGATTCCGATCTTGCCGAGCTGTACCGTCGCCTGCTGCATGGCGCTCACCCAGCCAAACTGCACCGTCTTATAAAATAACCTCCGGTCAAACACGCGCCACTTGCGCCCCAGGCAGAGAATCTTTACCTTTTTCTTAATATATAGCCCGCACAGCAGACAGCAGAGTGCCTCGCTTAGCACCGTCGAAAAGGCACATCCGTTGCTGCCCCAGCCTAGCACCACCACGAAAAACAGGTCTCCCGCCACATTGAGTGCAGCGCTGATCATCAGAAAATAAAGCGGCGATCTGCTGTCGCCAAGTGCCCGCAATGTGCTCGCATAAAAGTTGTAAATAAACGTAAAGATCAGTCCGCAGAAAATAATGCGGAGGTACCCCGTAGCAATCGGAAGCACTTCCTCCTGCGTCCTTATCAGCCGAAGCAGCCACGGCGTCAGAAAAACGCAGACGGCTGAAAGCAGGACGGAAAACATCAGCCCGCCGATCATGGTCGAACTGATCTGCCGCTCCAGGACATCATAATCCTTTGCGCCGTAGTGCATTCCCATCAGAACGCCTGCTCCCATGCACATGCCACTGATAAACAGAATCGCAAGCGTCATCAGCGGACTGCTCGTACCGACCGCGGCAAGCGCCGTCTCCCCCACAAATTTTCCGACAATCATACTGTCGACCGCATTGTAGAAAAGCTGAAACAGATTTCCGAGAACAAGTGGAATTGTAAAACCTACCAGAAGAGGCGGTATCGCTCCTTCCGTCATATCCTTTGTCATTGCAGATGCCTTTCTATCTTTTGTTATTCTGCTTCAGAATGTGTATGATCCTTCCCTCATAATACACCGCAATCGCTGCAATCAATACCACGATAATCAGGCTGTATCCCTGTTTTAATTCTTTCCCGAGCGCATCACAGACGCTGGTGAATAAAAGTCCCTCCACAAAGACAAGCTTGACCATCCGAACCATCCGAAGCGTATACTGTCTGATCTTACCGCTGCATACCTCCCTTGTCAATCCGTTCACACGTTCCGGGTAGACGGCAAGGAGGGTCAGACCCACATATACCAGAATCATAAACACAAGATTCATCATCAGGTTCACCGGATTGACGTGGAACGCGATCCCGTAATAGATCTGTAACCCGAGATAGGCGATCGCCGATACGATACCGACTGCCTCAATGAGCATCACCTGCCATGTCATCTCATTCTTTTTCATATGTCTCACACCTCCTTTTCCCTCTCTTTTTCTTACAGCAAAAGTTCCTGCGCCCAGCACTGTGTCAGCCGCTCTAAATTCCATGCGGCATTGGCAGGACTCGTAGACGGCAGCTTCTTTACTTCCGGCATCTCCGCGGTCAGACAATATTTAGAAAACAGGCGGTACGCCGTATCCCCGTTGGCGCAGATGCGCCGGATGTCCGCCGTCTTTAAGATCACTTCCATGTCATTCGCCGTCACATTGCGGATCGAACTGTCCGATGATCCTGCAATGTCACAGGAGGCAATGACATCCCACAGCGCAATATGGTGTTCTAACAAAAACGCCTTTTTCTGCGGAATCGTCTCCGGCAGCGTATCCTCAAAGACCGCTGCCAGCACTTTCCAGAAACGGTTCTGCGGATGACCGTAATAAAACTGCTGTTCTCTCGACTTTACAGACGGAAAGGATCCCAGAATCAGAATCCGGGATGCATCGTCATAAACAGGTCCAAACGTATGTGTCACATGCGTATATTCCATTCTCTTACACCAAAACGGCATCAGTGCAGACCGCACTGATGCCCTCTTCCCTCTCTATTACTGATAATCTGCCACATTGGAACTGTCCACCTTCTCGAACGGTACCCAGACGTAAAGTCCGTCGTCCGACAGGCCTTCCATTCCCTGCGTCGTTCCTCCGGAACCGAGTGCGATTGCCGCCTTGACAGCCGCCTCACCCTGTCCGCTTCCCGACTGGTATACGGTAAATGCCATATCCCCCGCCTGGATTGCCGCACAGCCATCTGCTGTCGCGTCAATTCCAAGAACCGGTACTCCCGATATGCCATTCTTCTTGCAGGAATCGATGACTCCAAGCGCCATGGTATCATTGTTGCATACCACCGCATCAAACTGCTTGCCTGTCTGCAGGAACAGATCGAAATAATCTTCTGCAATTCCCTGCTCCCAGTCTGCGTTATCCTCAAACACGACGTTGATCTTCTTGCCGGATGCCTTAAGCGTATTTTTGAACTCCTCGGATCTTCCCTTGGTTGCGGAATGATTCTTCGGTCCCTTTAAGAGTACCACATTGATCTCGTCCTTGTCACTCATCTGATCCAGAATATATTCTGCCTGGTATTGTCCGGCAACTCCCTCATCCGATCCTACATAAATGTATTTGTCCGGTTCCAGCACCGATGCATCCGGACAGCTGTTGTAAAATACAATCGGAATATCTCCCGCCAGCGCTTCCAGTTCCAGCGCAGTGTCCGCATCGACCGGTCCACACATGATCGCATCATAATCTTCCGCAACCGCCTGTTTAATCTGCGCTACCTGGTTCTCAATGGAGTTCTCCGCATCGTACACCACGATCTCTGCTCCACTCGCCTCCGCTGTCTTCTTTGCCGCATCGATCAATGTATTACGGAACGCATCTGCCTGTGACAGTGATACATAGATCTTCACTCCCTTGCCATTCACCGCGGTATCTCCTCCTGTGCTGCCCGCCTGACAGCCTCCGAGGCACGTCACTCCCAGCGCAGCCACGAGTGCTGCACTCATCAATCTCTTCATATCTGATACCCCCCCTTAAATGCGAAACAGCTTAACCTGATCTGCCAGCTGTATGGATGACTCTGTCAGGCTTCTGGATTCTTTTGCCACATTCTCGCTATTCTCTGCAATTCCCTTTGCCTGTGTCAGCATCGACTCCGATGTTGCAAGAATCTCATCCGAACTTGCCGCCTGCTCCTCGGAAATTGCAGCAACGTTGGTCGCCACTTCATCTACCTGGTTGATCTTGTCCACCATCTGGTCGATCAACGCGCTTGTCTGCTGAATATTATCATAAATCTTGTCAAAGGTATCGATTGCCGTATGAATCAATCCACTGCTCTCATTGATATTGTCGGCGCTGTCGCCTGCCTGACGCACTGCATCCGCCACAAGTTCATTGACCTCATGGATGAGCTTTGAAATATGCTCTACCGATGCGGTACTGTTGCTTGCAAGCGTTCCGATCTCAGAAGCGACGACTGCGAATCCTCTTCCTGCCTCGCCCGCTCTCGCTGCCTCAATGGAAGCGTTTAAGGACAGGAGGTTGGTCTCCTCCGCAATATTTCCGATCAGCTGTACAATCTCAACAATCTCACCGGATGCCGTACCCACTTTATTTACCGCCGCTTCCAGATTCTGGATAGAGGTGCGGATATTCTCAAGCGCCTCGCCGACATGCTCCATATCCTCGCGTCCCTTCTGGGATACTTCGACAGTCTCACGCATCTTGTTGCCGACATTCACGCTGTCGTCCTTCGTGTCCGCAACCACGCCGGCAAGCTTGGTCGCATTGTCTGCAATCTCATTGACGGAAACGGACAGCTGATCCACCGTCATATTCAGTTCGCTCATGGACTGGGACTGGACATTCGCCGCCGACTGCATCTCTCGGGACACACTGTCGCTCGCATCTGCCTGCGTTCCCAGTTTTCCGGAAATGTCTCCCATGGACGCAATCATCTGCTTCATGGATGTGATGAAGCGCTCCACACTGCGGCTCATAAGCGCAATCTCATCATTGCCGCTGCTCTTGACCGATACGGTAAAGTCGCCGTCCGTCATCGCCCTGATGACGTTCGTCAGCTTGCGGACAGGTGCGATCACAACGTGCGTTGTGCGCTCAATTACCACACACAGAATCAAAATGGAGATCACACTGATCAGAATCATCAGATTCCTGAGGTTCGCAAGGTCTGCCAGTACAATGCTGGTCGGAATATAGGAAACCAGAATCCAGTTGGTTCCGGATACCTCCTTGAACACGGTCATATTGCCGTCCAATGTGGAAAAGCTGTAATCACGATCCGCAATCTTCGCTGCTACGCTCTGCTCGAATACACTGCTGCCGTCGCTGCCGAGCG
>ERZ779658.2166-NODE-2166-length-12193-cov-2.180672_pt1 | contig 12193 bp, 5 predicted proteins | sample MGYA00511485_ERZ779658 | MGnify/ENA primary metagenome ERZ779658 (study PRJEB29588, sample SAMEA2162182) | human gut metagenome | biome: human gut; feature: human-associated habitat; material: faeces | place: Denmark | collected 2008/2010 ... | reverse complement strand
TTCCACGAGTCTTTGGATCCCTGATATCCTGTCACCGTCATTACCTGATAATCACTCTCCGTCTTCAGCGAGCGATAAATCTTTTTGAGTGCAACCCACCGGCGATTGTGCTTAGGATCACCGGAATCTCCCAAAAATACTGCATCTTTCTGTTTGTCATATAAAAAGATGGTAACATAATGCCCCGGTGTATTTTTCCAATAGCAAGCTGAGTTACTGCTGCTGACAAGTACAATCGCTGAGTCATTGGAAGCGATCATCTTTTGAAATTTGCGATACGATGTCGGTTTGCGCCGTAGGGACACCTCAAAGCCAAGACCCTGCATAGCACTCTCCATATACTCCCAGGCGACTGCACCGCCACCACCGTAAATCGTGTTCCGCTTGGTATACTTATAAATATCTACCGGAGAAGCCTCATAAGTGGTCTGCGACGAATAAATATTGGCCATACAACAAAATCCGCAACCGAATGCACCGAATTTGCCACCGTCATAATACGTCTCTGCCCATTTCCCGGACCAAGTCAAACGTTTACCCCAAGACTTCGGCCCCTGCAAAAACGTATACACTGCATCCTCCGGTTTTACCACGTTGTTCTGTCCTGCTGTTTGGATAGATTTCCCTGCTGTTTGCGGCATATCTCCCGTGCTGTTTTTGTCCCCGACATTTTTAACAGCCCCGGTCTGCTTCCCGCCACTTGCCGTTATTTTCTGTGCGGACTTTCCTTTATCTGTCTGAGAAGCTGCCACACGCAGAGCAAGTCCCACGACCACAACTACCGCCAGCAATACAACGAAGACACTTTCTTTCCAATAGTTCATACGTCCGCATTTTAGTACATCCCACTTGTTTCTTAATAACCTCATCTTTCACCTTCCTACCGTTATCTGCTTCTGGATTTTTCACTTTCTAACTGTCACTTACCGTGCAAAGCTCCTGCTTTATCACCGTCTACTCGTTACTCGGCTTTTCACTTTCCAACTGTCACTTACTGTGCAAAGCTCCTGCCTTATCACCGTCTACTCGTCACTCGGCTTTTCACTTTCCAACTGTCACTTACCGTGCAAAGCTCCTGCCTTATCACCGTCTACTCGTTACTCAAATATCGCGTCTTTCACTTTCCATACGGATACATCATCTTTTTGCCAGACTACATCTGCCACTTCATACAATCCATTCACGTCAACATTATACGTGCCATACTCTTGATTGCTCAAATAAATATAATTGACATCATACTTCCGGAACAACTCCTTAGCACTCGCCGGACTCGTATACATCGTTTCGACGTCCTGTTCATTTTGCTGATAGTTCAAACCATGATAATACAAAAACGAAGAGGAACCACACACGATACTGCGTCCTGTCAACGCCGGGACCGGACTGTTATGAGCCGTTGATGTCAAGATCACATCCCACGGCGTAGTTTCGTCCTCAATATATCGACACGCTTTTACCGCTGATGCGGTATATAATTCATAATCAGATACCCATTCCCGGCCCATCGTCAAAAAGCCGGATATTGCACTAACAAATAACAGGCAGGCACCCAAAAGCACTACACCAGCCTTTCCGATAGCACTGCACCAATACACAGCGCCGTACCGTTCATAAATCTGAACTAACGCATCTGCCGCGATTCCGCATATAAAGACCGCTCCAACAAACAACAATTTATTGTTATCATAGTCATTCGGCTGGAAAGCCGCAAGCTCAGCCACAAACCAAATCAACAAATATGGCGCACCTATCTTTAGGTTTCTCGCACTGACCACAAAGGAGGACAGCAAAAGCAGCACAAATGGCAATCCCAGGTTTTTAAGATAAAATACGATATACTGATCACCATTATTGGACCAATTGAAATGACTGCGCACAAAATTATCGCCGGAGGCCTGTGAAAATGTCCACATAAATAACTGTGGAAGTGCAAATATCAATACTACGATCAAAAAAATGCCCCACGTAAATGCCAAACGTTTCCACGATCTATTTTGCAGATAACGCACTAACTTGTATCCCAAAAGCAGGACAAACAGTGCAACCCCAATGATCATTATCGCTAATCCATGTTTGTCTGCAAACTCATTCGAGCGGTTGATCATCTGCATCACGCTAAAGAACGCCAGTCCAATATAAAGAGCATATCGAATCCAGCTGTCTGATACCGTTGCATCAGCACTTGAGCTTCCCATGCGATTTCTGGTTGACGCTGACACGTTTACACTTCTCCGACTAGAAGACGTTACTTTGCCATTTCTGCGTCCAGAAGCTGTCGCTATGCCATTTCTTCTACCAGAAGATGTCACTTTGCCATTTCTACGGCTGGATCCCCTGCTCGCTGACGCTGCTTTCCACCCATATGCAGCTTTTCCTGTTACAAAAAGACTATTATCTGTCAGATCCAATAGCAACCATACCGCACAGATCATCCCCAACGCCAAAAACGAATGTGTATGGATCATTGGAAGCGCACCAGCCGCCACGCCCGCCATAACAAACAATTTCTTTTTGCGCTCCGCTATCGCCCGGAACAAAAACGCCAACAGCGGAAACAATATGGCCCAGCCAAATAATGTCGCACGCTGCGGGATCAGCATGTCAACCATAACCTGTACCCAGCGCAGATTTTTATCCAAATAATTCGTTGGTGTCATATAAAATTCCGCAAAGATTTTATGTATCTTTTCTGCATTGTCAAAATACACAAATCCTAGTCCACCATTCCAAAAGAATAGGATCCAAGCGATCAACGCTGTCGCTGATCTGCCAAGCCAATATTTGATCAAGCAGTAAAATCCCATAAACACCTGCAAAATTGCTCCGAGCATCGGCAAAACGTACGCCAGCCGTAGACTTGCGCCCATCAGATACAAACTGGAACTAACACTGTCGCACAGAAACGGATAGGATAATTTATGCCCCGGCAGCAAAGAATACTCCGGCGGGAACGTCTGCTGATTAGCAATACTGGTAATAAAGCTAAAATGCATATTCATATCGCCGTAGGTGGACTGCCCCGTGTGCATACTGCCATCAGCATTTCCTACGATCGTATGTGTATACAGACAATAGCAAAAAAAGGCAAAAGTAACTGCCATCAAGATCCAAACCGGATTTTCCCGGAACAAACGTTTCCATTCGTTCACCTTCCGATATGGATGCTGCTGTAGTGAAGATTCTGAACAATGGCATCTCCAACCAACCAGCACACATAGAACTACCTGTAATAGCAGAGCCAATACATGTGCTGTCATCGAAAAATCAAACGCAAAGGCAAAAAGCAAAGGAAACCATTGTAATGCCAAGACACCGGCGACACTTCCCACCAGATACTGCATCACAATACTATATCGTTCTTTGCACAAAAGTTTTCTGCCAATATACATTCCACTGCCCAGAAACAACGCATAATAACCTACTGCTAAAACTGCCCCTGTCACTCCATTTCCACCAAACATACTTTATACTCATCCTCACTTTAATCACTATTCATCACTCTGCGCCAAGACAGCCAAAAAGCAAGGCAATCCCGTTATCTCCATGCACAGAGAGAAACTCCGTTTCATATAAATATCAGAATACCGTAGTTTCATTTCTTTGTCAAACAGCTTGCCAAACCGGCTCTTTCCATTCTTTGGCACACAACCTGTCAGACTGGCTCTTTCCATTCTTTTGCAAAATAAAAACCCCTTAAGCGAGACCGGGATATTTGCCCTGTCCGCTTAAGGGGAAACACTTTAATATGCTCTTTTGTTATTACAGAGTAATGTCAACACTTGTTGTACCTGCTGCTGCCTCAACAGTCTTGCCTGCTACAGTAATCTTAAAGCTCTTGTCTGTTGCAGTGTAAGAAACAGTAACCTTATCACCATATCTTGTTGCTGTGATATCAGTAAGCTTGTTGGATTCCTGGTCGTAAATAGTTGCTGTTGCAGTCTTACCATCTTCTAATCCATAAACTACTGCCTCTGCATCCTGCAGATAATCATACAATACATTCATTGCACCCTCTGCATCAAAGTTACCATAAGTAACAATGCTGTTTGGACGAGCAAGGATCGGTGTCTGGAAATAATCACATTTTCTTGTGTAATACTTACCACCTTCGTATGTCTCACCACTCTGGATATCTGTCCATGTTCCACAATCCGGTACATAGAACTCTGCAATACCTTCTTCGTTCATAACCGGAACGATGCACAAGTTGTCACCGAGCATGTACTGCTGATCCAGATACTTACAAGCAGTATCGTCAGAGAATGCGATGATCATAGAACGCATCATTGGAACACCGACCTGATGAGTCTTGTTAGCCTGTGCCCAAAGATAAGGCATCATCTTACCCTTTAATACAGTGTAGTGACGAAGTACATCACATGCCTCTGTATCGCCATCCTTGTCATAAGCCCAAGGCACACGGTAAGAAGTAGATCCATGCAGACGGCTGTGTGTAGACAACAGACCGAATGCACACCATCTCTTATATACATCAGCAGGAGCTGTAGCCTCGAATCCGCCCATATCATGGGAGAAGAAACCGAAACCGGATGAGCAGAGAGAAAGTCCACCACGAAGTGTCTCTGACATTGCAGAATACTCTGCGTAGCAGTCACCACCCCAGTGTACCGGGAACTTCTGTCCACCAACAGTCGCACTACGAGCAAAGAGACAAGCCTTGTCCTTACCATAATAGTCCTCTAATGCTTCAAATACACACTTGTTGTAAAGGTATGTGTAGTAGTTGTGCATCTTGATCGGATCAGATCCATCGTAATATTTTACCTTAGTAGGGATTCTCTCACCAAAGTCTGTCTTGATGTTATTAACACCCATGTCAAACAGCTTCTTCAAAAGACCCTTGAACCAAGCACAAGCCTCTGGGTTTGTGAAATCGACAATTGCCATACCAGGCTGCCACATATCACACTGGAATACGCTTCCGTCCAGATTCTTGATGAAATAACCTTTTTCTTTACCAATATCAAACAACTTAGACTGCTGTGCAATGTATGAGTTGATCCATACACAGATCTCTAAGCCCTTGTCGTGTAGTCTCTTTAACATTCCCTCAGGATCCGGGAACATCTCATCATCCCACTCAAAGTTACACCACTCGTAACCCTTCATCCAGAAGCAGTCAAAGTGGAATACCTGCAATGGGATCTTGCGCTCTGCCATACCATCGATAAAGCTGTTTACTGTCTTCTCATCATAGCTCGTTGTAAAGGAAGTAGACAACCACAGACCGAAGGAATATGCCGGTGGCAATGCAGGCTTACCTGTCAATGTTGTATAGTTCTCTAATACATGCTCTAAGTTCTCACCACCGATAATGAAGTACTCTAACTCTTCACCCGGCACCGTAAATGTTACCTTGGAAACTGTATCGCTCATTACCTCGAAAGATACCTTGTCAGAGCTGTTGACCAATACACCATAGCTCTTAGAAGAGATATAGAACGGCACTGTCTTGTAACTCTGATCGGAACATGTACCACCATCACAGTTCCATGTCTCTACTGTCTGACCATTCTTTACGAATGGAGTGAATTTCTCACCGAAACCGTAAATACACTCACCGATATCTGTCTTTAACTGCTCACGCAAATATGTTGTGTGAGGATCCTGTGGATAGTTGAAGAACTGATCGTCTTCCTGTGTGTTCATACGAGCGTTTGCTGTGTACTGGCTCTCGTTGATGATGGATGTAGATCTCCATGCACCGCCTGTCAAATGCTTATCTTTGTAGTAATACTGTACTTCCCAGTCATCTGCAATCTTGATCTCTACGCGAGTATCGCCGGACTTCAGTGTTACCTTGTCCTCTGTGCGAGTGATCTCAGGAGTATATCCTGTATCCTCGTTCAACTCATAACGAGGAATGTTGTCCAATCCTCCTCTGTAATGATCAATGTGTACCTTGATGATGTTCTCTGATGTAGAAGAATATGTGATCTCAAGGTTTGGTCCTCCCAATGTCATACCACGATTCAAAACCGTATATGGTGTAGCTAATACTTTGATGGAATTCTCTGTTGTCTCCACCTTGTATGCCTGAGAAGCGTAGTTCACATTGTAACCCTGTTTGCTTAACCAAAATCCGTCTGCTACTTTCATGTTTCGTCTCCTTTCAAAATACCTTTTCTCTAATTTTGATGACTTTATCCCCGCTTGTCATATCGGTAAGACAAGATCATCCGATTGCGCATATCTTGCGACTTGATAGTTCTATTATACTTGCATATATTTGTTTCGTCTACAATTATTAGGGCAATTTATAACATTATTTTGATATTTTGTGCTAATTTCGGTGAGAAGTTCGCTCATGACATAAAAAAAGAGTAAAGCCAGCACTTTGCTATGCAAGAATTACTAAAGCAATTCTTGGTGATGTCACGCTGCATAACAGCATTTTCCAATTCCATAAAAAGACCGTGATCCGATCTGCAATCGAATCACGGTCTCCCTTAAAACCAATGTTTTGTGTTCAAGAATTTGTTTGACTCAATTCCTTCTAATTTTCTATCGAAAATTATTTGAATTTCTTGTATCCACTCTTTTTAAGTTTCTTAAGCTGAGCTTTCTTTGCCTTCTTAGATGCAGCAGTAACTTTGATTGTCTTCTTGCAGCCCTTGAATGCGCCCTTCTTTACAGAAACTTTAGCTTTCAATGTAAGTTTAGAAAGCTTCTTGCAGTTCTTGAATGCACCTGCCGGGATAGACTTGATCGTCTTACCAAGAGTAACTTTCTTAGCCTTAGCACCCTTGAATGCATTCTTGCCAAGCTTGTTGATCTTGTAAGTAGCCTTAACCTTGCTTACAGTCTTAGATACACTAGTACCTACGCTAAGCTTAGAAGCTTTCTTACCCTTCTTGGACAAGCCAACTACTGTTACAACACCCTTTGTCTTCTTAGAGCCTGTAGCTGTTGCAACCTTTGTTACCTGATATTTGAAGTTGCCAGACTCGAACTTAGCACCCTTCTTGTAGCCAATTGTCTTAGCTGCTTCGAAGCTAGCACCTTTGAGCTGGAATGTAATCTCCATGCTGCTTGTAGGAAGAGTTGTCAAACTACTCATTGCAGAATTTGCATCTTTTCCCTTAGGATAAGCTACATTCTTGATTCCGTCATCTTCTGAATATCCATCAGCTACCATGAACTGATAATACTCATCAGCATCCGGCTTGTTAGGAAGTGAGAAACCACTCTTAACAACCTTGCCATCAATCTTTAATGTAGCATTAACAGCAGTTACACCCTTCTGTGTCAAAGGAATCTGAGTTGTAACATAGAGCATGTTGAAGCCCTTAGCTGTCTTAGCATCTTTCTCAACACCCTTGATTGTCTTAAGGTTTACACCGGAGATAGATACTGTATAGTTTGTTCCGTTTGCTTTCATTGTAGCATTAGCAATCTTAGCATTGAATCCTTTCATCTTATCACCTGTGCTAAGTGATACCTGAGAATTATACTTAATTTCCTTGCTCTTAAGACCATTGCTGGCGTTCCATGGATCACGGAAGATGTAGTTATCTGTCTGGAATCCAAGGTATGCATCATATGTCTTCAATGCCGGTGCCTTTGTAGGAGCAACAGTTGGCTTTGGAGTAGGTGTTACTACAGGAGCCTCAGCAGATACTTCCAATGTAACTGCGAGTGTATCACCTGCAACAACCTCAACCGGGTCACCTGCGTTTGTCCATGTACCATTAGCATTTGTCATAAATGGGTTTGCTTTCTGGAACTCATCTGCCTTACTTGCGGATGTGCTGCAGTAGTTATTAACAATACCAGCGCGAAGCTTGCCTGTTGCTTTATTACCATCGTTATAAACGCTTGCCTTAGACCAATCAAGCGTCTGCTTTACTTTACCGTCAGCGCCAGTGATTGTGATTGTCTTAGGCTTTATAGAATATGTGCTAGGTACAACATAATTCTTCTTGCCGGATACATCCTTTGCACCTAAAGTACCAAACTCAACTCCAAGATAAGATGCCTCTGTCAAAAGATCATCTACATCATCCTCTGCTACTGCAGATACTGTATATGTGCCTGTCGTAGAGATGGCTCCTGTAGATGCTACAAATCCACCACTAACCTCTTCTGTCTCGCCTGCTGCAAGTTTGTAAGCAGCATCAACCTGCTTAACAGCACCTGTGCTGTCCTTTACAACTCTGTCTGTTCCATTGAAAATCTTACTGTTATTCTGCACAAGATATGCAGTAAATTCTGGTGCGATCTTAGTTGCATCTGCAGCTTTAGACTTCTCACCAGTCACACCAGCACCTAAAGAAACAACCATAGCTGCTGTGAGAATCATAGAGAGTAAACTCTTTGACTGTTTTCTCATGAATATTTTCCTCCTTTTCATTTTGCAATGTTTTGGTCAAACATTGACATGTTCTTGAACATTCTGGTCAGGATATCATACTTAAATGCTGATGTCCCCCAAATCATGTACTATTATACAAGATTTTCTTTAAAATTTCCAGCCCTTTTTCCTTTGAAAAAAAGGCTTGTTTTACCTACAAAAATAGAGAATCCTCTTGCTGCACAGACTTCTACGAACTAAAACCACTCAACAAAAGCAAAGCCAGCGCTTTGCTTTACAAGAATTGCTAAAGCAATTCTTGATAACATTACTCCACACAACAGCAATCTCCGATAAAGGAACAAAAAGCAAAGCCGGCGCTTTGCTTTGCAAGAATTGCTAAAGCAATTCTTGATTGCATTACTCCACACAACAGCAATTTTCGATAAAGTATTTCCGATAATAAAAAAACAGCCGTGTCTTTCGACACGACTGTTTTCCGGTTTTCACCATATTTTAAATGACTCAATAATTATCAAAATTTAGTGTTAATTTCTTTAATTATTTGAATTTCTTGTAACCGCTCTTCTTTAACTTCTTAACATTAGCCTTAGTTACTTTCTTAGAAGCGCCCTTAACCTTGATTGTCTTCTTGCATCCCTTGAATGCTTTCTTAGCAACCTTTGTTAATTTAGCTTTTACCTTCAAAGTAGATAACTTCTTGCAATTAGCAAATGCTCCTGCAGGAATGGACTTAATGTTCTTACCAAGAGAGATCGTCTTAGCATTAGCGCCCTTGAATGCGTTCTTGCCAATACTTGTTACTTTGTAGCTGTAGCCATTGATCTTAGCTGTAGCTGGTGCAGAGAGGCTAGATGCCTTCTTGCCTGCCTTAGAAAGACCAACGATTGCTAATGTACCAGCTTTCTTAGCTGTAGCTGCTTTTGTTACCTTGTAAACAACCTTGCCGCTCTCAACCTTATTACCCTTCTTAGGTGCCTTTGGTGCCTTAGTAGGTGCCTTAGTAGGTGCCGGGCTGTTTGTAGGAGCCGGTGTTACGTTTGGCTTCTCACTTGGTTTAACAGTTGGCTGTTCACTCGGTGTAGGAAGAGCACCCTCAGACGCATCAATATCGTCCTTTGTGATAGTATCGTTCTTTACATTCTCACCTGTCTCAGGATCTTTATAAGTACCTTCCTTAAGGTCGTTCAATGCAGCCTTAAGTCCTGTAACCTTAAATGTAATCTCAATGCTGTTCTCTGGAATTGCCAAATCTTCAGCATCTGTCTTTTCAAACAAAGGTCCCTTATCATCAGGATTCCACTTGTTGATCAGTGGATAGTAGTAATACAACTCATCTGCTTTCTGAACAAGGCTCAGATCTTTAGCAACTTCAGCACCATCAACCTTCAGAGATGTAACAGATAACTTAACATCTGCATATGCACCATCTGGGTTTTCTTCTGTCTTAGCAGAAAGGTCTGTTGCGATAGACAACAAGTTGTACTTCGTAGCTGATGACAAATCGATACCGCTAATAGCTACTGTATACTCACCATCTCTTGTAAGTAATACATCAGTAGCCTTGAATTCTGCAGCGTTACCGCTTGCCTTGATGTAATCGTAAGTATCCTGTTTTCCAACAGCATTTGGCTTGTAACCATTACGATAATCCCATGAATCCATCTGATATGAGAGGTAAGCATGGATACCCTTTGTAGCCCAAAGAGCCTCATCATAAGCCTTAGGAGCGTCTGTTGGCTCTGGAGTAGGTGTTACTTCTGGTCCTTCTGTATCATCTGCGAATTTCAATTCTGTTGTCTTCATAGTTACATCAGAAATTGTTAAACCAGCTGTTACGTTCTTGTCATCATCTTTCTCTAATGCAGAATCGATGTCAGCGAACATTACACCTAACTGATTTCCAAGAGTAATTTCTCCTGCTGCAGTATAAGATACTGTATATGTTCCGTCTTTTTCGATTTCAACAACACCAGCTGATGGTACTGTGTTACCTAATGTATTTACAGACCAGTCACTTGAGTTTACACCGATGAATGCCTTGATAGACTTAGCGCCTGTCTTTGCTAATACATCTGCAACGCCTGCTGCCTTGAAAGAAATAGAGATGTCTCTAAGTGTCTGACCCTCCATTGTATTTGGATCAAACTTGCCCCAGTTGTTGAACACAAGAAGTCTTGCTTCTCCACTGTCGCCACCTACGAATTTGCTTTCTGTAGCACCATCGAATTTTGCAACGCTCTTAACTTCCTTTGCCACCTCAACTTTGAGAGATGCATCAGATACTGTTAAACCAGCTGTTACATTCTTGTCATCATCTTTCTCTAATGCAGAATCGATGTCAGCGAACATTACCCCCATCTGGTTTCCTAACTTAACTGTTGAAGAACCAGTATATGTTACTGTGTATGTTCCATCTTTCTCAATCTCTGTTACTCCGTTTGCAGGAACTGTGTTTCCAAGAGTATTTACAGACCAGTCGCTTGAATTCAATCCAAGGAATGCTTTAATAGACTTAGCACCTGTCTTCGCCAACACATCAGCTACACCTTCAACATTAAAAGTAATAGATGCATCTTTCATGCTAATTCCTTCAAGTGCATTTGGATCATACTTGCCCCAGTTGTTAAATACTAACAAACGAGCTTCTCCGGAATCTCCGCCTACTAACTTAGATTCTACTGCCTTATCAAATACAACCTTGTCCACAGTAGATACCGCAGCATCTGCTTTTTCAGAAACAAGGCCGACGCTAGGAATAAGACTTAACGCCATTGCACCGGCAAGAACCCATGACAAAACTTTTTTTGTCTGTTTTCTCATTATTTCTCCTCCTCTTTTTATTATTGAGTCATCGTACATAACTGAAATGCTGTACGTATGTTTTGAGCTAAAGAGTCATGAAACAAAAACTCATATTTCAGTCAAAACGCACCATAGCCTTTCATTTATATACATAAAAAATTACAAAACATATTTTAACACGATACGGTAAATAAATCAATCATTTTTACCTGTTTTTTAAAAAATCTATTGCCGATTTTGTTAAATATACACAAATATATTTCTTAATCCTGTCTATGTCGATGATTTTTACCGTAAATATACACAATACGACAGACCTGCCATGCATGCATTATTCAGAACTTTCCTGCCACGAATACTTGTTTCGTATTTCCATTATGGCAAAAAAACGGAAAGAATAAATTTATTTATATCTTGTTATAATACCTTTCAAAAACTTGAAAGTGAGGCTTTTTATAACAGAGCAAAATGTAATCCTAATAACCCAAATAGCAATTTAGACAAAAGCACCCTAACGCTAAACGAATGGTATTCTTTTGGGATACAGAATTATAAAAACGGCGTTGTCAAACCATCGACAATCCAAAATTATTGCTGCATCTACAATAATCATATCAAAAAATTTTTAGGTTATATGCCGCTTTGCGAAATTCGCACAATGCATATTCAACAAATGCTCAATTCACTGGGACTATCATCCAAGTACCAGCATCGCATCCATGCCATACTCTCGAATATGTTTGAAATCGCGGTTCAAAATGATTTGATCGTGAAAAATCCATGTTGCCATACTTATTTTCTTCCCTTTTGTATGACAGCGATGCAATTTATCGAATTTCGATCAGCTTATTTCAACTTCGTCTCCGAATGGTATCATATTGAATTCTAGTCAAATCAATCCACCATTATCTATAACTGAGACTACTTATATTGGTTTCTGTGATGCTTTCCCTGATTCCAGCTTGCCTATTGGGCTATTTCGGTTGACTGCTTTGGCGTTTTCGCTGATTTCAGCTTGCTTTTTGGCTTCTTTGGGTGCTGCTTTGGCGC
>ERZ779658.2164-NODE-2164-length-12200-cov-2.655743_pt1 | contig 12200 bp, 9 predicted proteins | sample MGYA00511485_ERZ779658 | MGnify/ENA primary metagenome ERZ779658 (study PRJEB29588, sample SAMEA2162182) | human gut metagenome | biome: human gut; feature: human-associated habitat; material: faeces | place: Denmark | collected 2008/2010 ... | reverse complement strand
GCTGCCGTGGGATCCTTCATAAGTATAGTTTCCTTTGCGGGTTTCTTCTACAATGCGTTTGTCTATTATGTCACGACGATACGAAGCACCGGCATATTCGAGCACGTCTTTATATGCTTTTTTCGCAGATTGCAAGGAAGTACGTTCGGCTATATTGAAAGCTTTAGAGGACAACAACTTTTTTTCAGGTGCAAAGTCGTTCTTGATTACCAGTCCGTAGGCATTGTCTCTGTTCACTTTGTAAAGAGCTTCTTTTTGTTTATCGGTGAGTTTAGAACAAGTAGGGTCCATATAATTACCATTAAAGTAGAATATACCGTGGACACCGGCTTCATTCTTATTCGTTCCATCATCGGCGTATGCGGTAAACAAACGTTTAAAAGAACCTTTTGTAGCGCTGAAAGGTCCCGGTTTATAATAGTTGTTAATGAAATTGTAGGAACCTCCTTCGCCGGCATAAGCTCCGTCACTACCATAATTATAGATTACATTATTGAATAAATCAACTTTTTCTTCTTCCGGTTTACCTGTATAGCGGCTTCCGCAAAGACGAGGAGTACGGTTGGTGTGATGAGCCAATAAGTTGTGATGAAAAGTTGCAGTCTGTCCTCCCCAAATGCCTCCATAGCCGTGAGCTCCTTTTTCATGAATGGAGTTGGCAAGGCTTTCGCTGATGATGCACCATTGGAGAGTGAAATTGCGATTATTATAAAAAGTGGCGCATTCATCGGTACTCCAACTCATGGAGCAGTGGTCAATGATAATATTTTGGTGGTTTTTGATGCCGTTCATAGCGTCGTCTCCTTTTTGTTTGATGTCAACTCCCATGCGTGAGCGGATAAAACGGACAATTACATTGTCGGCTTGAATGGAGAAAGTATAGTTTTTTAGGCAGATACCGTCACCTGGAGCTGTTTGTCCGGCAATGGTTAGGTCTCCATTGTTGACTCTCAGAGGTTTTTGCAGCTCTATGATTCCGTCTACTGCAAAAACGATTGTGCGAGTACCTTTTTGGTTGATAGCCCAACGGAAAGTTCCTTCGGAACCGTCATCGGCTAGTGAAGTCACTATATATACAGTACCTCCGGCACCTCCTGTTGTATACTTTCCGGCACCATCTGCTCCGGGAAAAGCTATAATTTTGTTTCGATCAGGGGTCGGATAGTCTTTCTTCTCATTATTGACACTTTTATTATCCTGTATATCAATGGATATATAGGTTGTCGCACTTACCATTATAGGTATAGTGAGTAAAATGCACAGTGCTGCCGGTAGTTTTTTATTCATGCTCTTTCTTTAGTTGATTATTGTTTTGATATGGAACTTTATTCTGATTTTCGTTTTAATGGCGTAAAGGTATGAATATTTAGGTAGCTACGTGTGTAATAATTGTTATTCGCATAGTATTTATTGTTATTTGAAACTTGTCTTTTTTTTAATTCAACCATAATTAATCAACAATAAATACAAAGTGAAAAACAAATATTGCACATGAGTATATTTCTGTTTCCATACTTTTGTGAGGTGAACTCGTTCGTAATAAAAAGGATAATCACTTTAAACTATCAGGAACATGAAAAGACTAATAAAAGGACAACTTGTTATTTGGGTTTATAAAGAAAATATATTGGGAATTATATTGTCGGCTTTCTTTTTTGGGGGAGTAGTTGCCTGTTCATTCGAACAGGCAACAGAAAAACAGTTGACAGATGAATCGGGGCTACCGGAATATCCTACCCCCGACCGTACCACCATTGTTGCTTTTCCGGGAGCTTATGGTGCCGGAAAGTATACAACAGGAGGTGCGGGAGGTACTGTATATATAGTGACTTCATTAGCTGATGATGGGGCGGTGGGTACTTTACGTCATGCTATACAGCAGAAGGGAAGACGTACAATAGTCTTTGCAGTCGGAGGAGTGATCGAATTGCAGAAACAACTAGTTATCACCAACGATGACATTACTATTGCAGGTCAAACAGCTCCGGGTAAGGGAATCTGTTTGAAGGACAACACTTTGCGGGTGAATGCCAATAATGTAATTATTCGTTTCCTCCGTTGTCGTATGGGAGATGAAAAACGAATAGAGGATGATGCGATGAATGGTTATCAGAATAATTATCCCGGAAAGCAGAATATTATTATTGACCATTGTTCCATGAGTTGGAGCACTGATGAATGTGCCTCATTTTATGGGAATACTAATTTTACAATGCAGTGGTGTATTCTCAGCGAAAGCTTGTGGCATTCGATACATGAAAAAGAGGCTCATGGTTATGGTGGAATATGGGGTGGCTCACCTGCCACATTCCATCATAATTTGTTGGCTCATCACAGTAATCGGACTCCGCGTCTTTGTGGAAGTCGTTATTCGAATCGGGCAGATGTGGAAAAGGTGGACTTATGTAATAATGTAATTTATAATTGGACTAATGAAGGTGCTTATGGAGCTCAGGGAGGTTATTACAATATTATGAACAACTATTATAAACTAGGTCCTGCTTCCGCCAAGGATAAAACTCATGCACGTTTTTTCACCGCTTATATAGATGATGGAAAGAATGCCCAAGATGCCGGAGTATTTGGTTACTTTTATGTGAATGGCAATATAATGGACAATACATGTGTGGACTTGTCAGGCGAACAGCAGAAGGAGATTGCCAGCGCCAACGCCAATAATACTTCTTCTACTGCATTCAAGGTAAAGAATGACGAAAGAACATCTTCTGACTTATTGTTGGACATGCGCATTGATATCCTTTCTGATTACAGTTTTATGCAATCTGCTACAGACGCTTACGAAACTGTGCTGGCGTATGCAGGGGCATGGACATGTGGCTGGAAGGATAATAAGTATATCATTCCGGAGCGAGATAAGATTGATAGGCGTATTGTAAGTGAAACTGCTAATGGTACTTATAGTACTAATGCATCTAAAGGTGGTGGATATGGTTTGATAGACAGTCAGGAGGATACTATAGAAAAGTGGGACGAATATATAACTGAAACCTCTTCTCTTGTCGATACAGACAAGGACGGTATACCGGACGGATGGGAAATAGCAAAAGGCTTAAATCCTAATGATGCGTCTGACGGGGCAAAGTATAATTTGAGTGCTGCTTATACAAATCTAGAGGTGTATCTGAATGGCTTGGTGGAGAATACTTTTCCGGCAAGTCATTCCAAATAATTGTTTTTTAATGATTAGATTTCTTAGTTCTATTTGCTTGTGAAAGCAGGTAAAACAATGAGTATTATGATAAGTTTCATCGGTTTTTATCCGGTATTCATCGGATTATTGACCGTAAATCAGCAGAAAAGCCTGTAAAAGCATAAAGAAATGGCGTATCTTTGAACCATTAATCAATTAATAATAGAAATAATGGAAGAGAAACAAAAAACTTTGTCTGCTACAGGCTTTTCCGGTAAATATCTGGTAGCTTCACTTTTTATCCTTTCGGGGATACTACTGTTTGCCCGCAATATGGGATGGATTACTGCTGAATTGTTTAGCACGATAGTATCCTGGTATTCTCTTTTTATTATATTAGGTATATATTCGATGATACGTCGCCATTTTGTAGGAGGAATAATTCTTTTGTTGATTGGTGTCTATTTCTTATTGGGTGGGCTTTCATGGTTGCCTGAGAATTCTCAGGCAATGGTCTGGCCTCTTGCTTTGATAATAGCGGGTGTTTTGTTGATTTTCAAATCCCGAAGAAGAGGGCCTTGGTCTCATAGCCATATGGCACATCATCGCAAGGAATGGATGAAACGGAGAGGTCTGGGTATGAACTTTAAAGAAGAACAGCAACAATGCGAGTCTGTCGATGGCTTTTTGCATTCGGAAAATGTTTGGGGAGCGGCACGTCATGTCGTACTTGATGAGCTATTCAAAGGAGCTATTGTTCGTACTTCGTTCGGGGGTACAGTTATTGATTTGCGTCATACCCATATTGCGTTGGGAGAAACTTATATCGATCTGGACTGTAGCTGGGGAGGAGTTGAGATTTATGTTCCTTCCGATTGGAAAGTAGTATTCAAATGTAATACTTTCTTCGGTGGCTGTGATGATAAACGTTGGCATAACGGGGATATTAACTATGAGAGCATATTAGTAGTTCGAGGTACGCTTTCTTTTGGAGGTCTGGAGATAAAAGACTAGTGTATGAAAGCACATCCAATTATAGATTACCCTTATCGTTGGATTCCGATACTGCTGCTTTTGCTGGTGTTGGTTGCGGCTCAGGTAGCATTAGTCTGCCTATACACCGGAGCTGATTACCTTCCTGCCTTGGTAGATGGGATAGCAACGATGGGTTGGTTAGCTGCCTTAGCCTATCTGGCATGGTATGTTGTCGGGCTCGTTTCGTTGTTGCAGACAGATATTATCATGATAGTGGTAGGAAGTCTGCTTTGGCTGGCAGGTTGTTTTATGGTTTGTGATAGTATGGTACGGATAGCAGGTATATCCTATATCCCTTTTACACAGACAATCCCTTTCCGGTTATTGTTCGAGTTACCGGTTCTGATTGCGGTAACTCTTTGGTATCGTTTGATTACCGCTAAAGAAGAAGTTTTGAATCAGGAACTTGAAAAAGAACTGATTGCGCATCAGGTAGTTGAGGCACCGGTGGAAGTTCCGGCTGGATTAATTGATCGAATCACAGTGAAAGACGGTTCACGTATTCATTTGATTAAAGCGGATGAACTAATCTACATACAAGCTTGTGGTGATTATGTGATGTTAATCACTCCTTCAGGAGAATACCTGAAAGAACAAACTATGAAATATTTTGAAACGCATCTGCCGCCTGAAACATTTGTTCGTGTTCATCGTTCGACTATTGTCAACGTAACACAGATATCACGGGTTGAACTGTTTGGGAAAGAAACATATCAATTATTACTAAAAAACGGGGTTAAGCTCCGGGTAAGCCTTTCCGGTTACAGATTATTGAAAGAAAGACTGGGATTATAAAACTGATTTTATGACTGAAGATAAAACTTTCATTTATTAATCAAAAATAAGCATACATATACTATTGTTTAGTATCCTCATATAAAATCCTCTTTATATTCTGGTTAAAGAATACAAAGAGGATTATTTTATTGACGTGAGTTGCATGGGGTATGGTGAGATGAAATCATAATTGGGGAATAAATTGCACAATACTTTCACAAGTGTCCTCCCGTCAATGCCTAAAATCAAGACAAATCTAGTTAAATAGTTTCTCCTTTTGCAATATTTATTAATTTATCTTATGGTATTTATGATTATTTTAATATATTGAAGATGTTTTGGGGCATCTTTTTTTACCTCGCTAATTTTTCTTATGTTTGTAGATTAAATAATGAATGAACAGTAATGAATATGTCAACTCATCTTCTATATAATGATTTTCCAACTTTTCTGCGTAAGTATTTTCCCTATAAAGTACAAAAGATTTCGTTGAACGCGGGTTTCACTTGTCCTAACCGTGACGGGACGAAAGGGTGGGGCGGTTGTACCTATTGTAATAACCAGACCTTTAATCCTGATTATTGCCGGACAGAGAAGTCGGTCACTGCTCAGTTGGAGGAAGGTAAATGTTTCTTTGCCCGTAAATATCCTGAAATGAAATATCTGGCCTATTTTCAGGCATATACTAATACATATGCAGAGTTAGAAGGATTAAAACGTAAATATGAGGAAGCGTTGGAAGTAGAAGACGTAGTGGGGTTGGTGATTGGTACTCGTCCGGATTGTATGCCGGAAGGGTTGTTGCGCTATCTGGAGGAATTGAACAAACACGCTTTTCTAATGGTAGAATACGGTATTGAGAGTACTTGTGATAGAACTTTGCAGCGCATAAACCGCGGACATACTTATGAGGATACCGTAGAAACTGTCGGGCGGACGGCTGCTTGTGGCATTCTCGTAGGCGGACATATCATTCTAGGACTTCCGGGAGAAACATCTGACGCTATGGTGGCGCAAGCGGGAATCCTGTCTGACCTTCCTTTGTCAACTCTTAAAATTCATCAGTTACAGTTGATTCGCGGGACCCGTATGGCGCACGAATATGATATAAACCCGGCGGATTTTCATCTGTTCACGGAGGTAAACGAATATATTGATCTGGTGATTGACTATGTCGAACATCTTCGTCCGGATATGGTTGTAGAACGTTTTGTCTCTCAATCTCCTAAAGATTTATTAATAGCTCCGGACTGGGGATTGAAAAATTATGAATTTGTAGTACGTTTGCAAAAAAGAATGAAAGAAAGAGGTGCTTATCAAGGGAAGAAGTACAGGGATTCGGAAAAAAGAATTATTTTTGCAGGTGATAAATTTGCCACTGAATAATTACCTGTTTTTTAGAGGAAGCCGGTGGTGAAAGTGAAATTAATAAAGTTGAAGAATGGAGAAAACAAGAATTAAAGGAAATGTCCACTACGTGGGAGTGAATGACCGTAATAAACACCGTTTTGAGGCGTTGTGGCCATTACCCTATGGAGTTTCGTATAACTCTTATTTGATTGATGATGAAATGGTGGCGTTGGTGGATACTGTGGATATTTGTTATTTTGAAGTCTATTTGCGTAAAATCAAGCAAGTAATCGGTGAACGCCCTATTAACTATTTGATTATAAATCATATGGAACCGGATCACTCGGGCTCCATCCGATTGATTAAACAGCACTATCCGGATATTATCATTGTTGGTAATAAGCAGACCTTTGGCATGATTGAAGGATTCTATGGTGTGACCGGCGAGCAGTATCTGGTGAAAGACGGAGATTTCCTTGCCTTAGGCAAGCATATGCTTCGTTTCTATATGACTCCAATGGTGCACTGGCCTGAGACAATGATGACATTCGATGAAACAGACGGAATCCTTTTCTCCGGTGATGGATTCGGATGTTTTGGTACAGTGGACGGCGGATTTCTGGATACCCGTATCAATGTAGATAAGTATTGGGGGGAAATGGTTCGTTACTACTCCAATATCGTAGGCAAGTACGGTAGTCCGGTACAGAAAGCATTGCAAAAGTTGGGAGGACTGCCTATTACTACCATTTGTTCTACGCATGGGCCGGTATGGACAGAAAATATAGCCAAGGTGATCGGAATTTACGACCGTTTGAGCCGCTACGATGCGGATGAGGGGGTGGTGATCGCCTATGGCAGCATGTATGGAAATACGGAGCAGATGGCGGAAGCTATTGCTGAAGAACTCTCCGCACAGGGAATCAAAAATATCGTTATGCACAATGTGAGTAAAAGTGATCCTTCTTATATCATTGCGGATATTTTCCGTTATAAGGGTTTGATTATCGGTTCTCCCACATATAGCAATCAGATTTTCCCGGAAGTGGAATCGTTGTTATCGAAGATTCTGGTTCGCGAACTTAAGGGACGTTATCTGGGCTACTTCGGTTCCTTCACATGGGCAGGAGCTGCTGTGAAGCGTATGGCTGAATTTGCGGAAAAGAGCAAGTTCGAACTGGTGGGCGATCCGGTAGAGATGAAGCAGGCGATGAAAGACATTACCTATACCCAGTGCGAGAATTTAGCGCATGCGATGGCGGACCGTTTGAAGAAAGACCGTTAAAACGATGAGTGAGATAATTATTAATTGACTAACCTATAAAACAATCGACTTATGAGACTTATTATTCAGCCGGACTATCAGTCCGTATCTCAGTGGGCTGCACATTACGTTGCTGCAAAAATAAAAGCTGCCAATCCAACCCCCGAAAAACCATTTGTATTGGGCTGCCCTACCGGATCTTCTCCTCTGGGTATGTATAAAGCTTTGATCGACCTTAATAAGAAAGGAATTGTTTCTTTCCAAAATGTAGTAACATTCAATATGGATGAATATGTTGGTTTGCCGAAGGAACATCCGGAAAGCTACTATTCTTTTATGTGGAATAACTTCTTTGGTCATATTGATATCAAACCGGAGAATACAAATATTCTGAATGGTAACGCTCCTGACTTGGATGCAGAGTGTGCACGTTATGAGGAAAAGATTAAGTCTTACGGTGGCATTGATCTTTTCATGGGTGGTATCGGTCCTGACGGACACATCGCTTTCAACGAACCGGGTTCCTCACTGACTTCCCGCACTCGTCAGAAAACATTGACGATGGATACTATCATTGCTAATTCCCGTTTCTTCGACAATGACATCAATAAGGTTCCAAAGACTTCTCTGACAGTTGGAGTCGGTACGGTACTTTCTGCAAAAGAAGTGATGATCATTGTAAACGGACATAACAAAGCCCGTGCTTTGTATCATGCAGTAGAAGGTGCTATCACACAGATGTGGACTATCAGTGCATTGCAGATGCATGAAAAAGGTATCATCGTTTGTGACGATGCTGCTACTGTAGAACTGAAAGTGGGTACTTACCGTTACTTCAAAGATATTGAGGCTACACACTTAGATCCCGAATCTTTGATCAAGTAAGAGGATTTTAGGCACGGATGACGCGGATTAACACGGTTTTAGATACTCAACTTAATCTCTAAAAACCGTGAAATCCGCGTCATCCGTGCCTAATTTATATGTTTTCTATATGTTAACTGTTCCCCGATGCTAGATTTCTTCCAGCCATCCTTTTCCTTGTCGGACGATTTCCGGCTCGTCTTCTGTACATTTGACTACTGTCGAGGGTTCTATCCCTCCGATTCCTCCGTCGATAACTAAATCCACCATATCTCCGAATTTCTCGTCTATGAGTTCAGGGTCAGTCATGTATTCCAGGTCTTCATTTTCGTCATACGGCAGCGTGGTCGTCATGATGGGGGCATCCAATAACCGGGCAATCTCACGGATGATGTTATTGTCCGGCATGCGGATACCTACCTCTTTCCGGTTGCGGAAGATTTTGGGCAACCGGTTGGTTCCGTTCAGGATAAAGGTGAACGGACCGGGGAGATTATGCTTCATGAGCTTGAACTCGTTGTTGCCTACTTTGGCGTATTCGCTGATACTGCTCAGGTCATAGCAGATGATGGACAGATTGTTTTTGCGCGGATCGATTTCCTTGATACGGCAAATACGTTCGATGGCACGCTCTTTCAATCCGTGACAGCCGATGGCGTACATCGTATCCGTAGGATAGATGATCAGTCCGCCATCGTTCAGGATGTCGGTTACCCGTTGCAGGTCTTGCGGGTTGTTGTTTTTATCATACAGCTTCAGAAGCATAATCTCTTCTCCTTTCTTTTATTTGATTTTCTTCAAGAGTTCCAGAGCTTTCTCGGCGGCCTTTTCTGTAACCTTCTGTTTGATAGAATCTTTGTTTGCAGTGGTTGCAGAGTCGAGTCCCAGCTTTTCTCCTAATTTACTGATTGCTTCGTTGGCTACGGCTTCCACAGCTTGGTTTGCCATACTCTTGGTGTCGACACTGACCTTAGGAGAAGTGAATGAACCACCGATCTTTAAGTCGAGGGTCATCATTTTAGATATATTGCCGGCAGAGGCAGGAAGTTTGATTTTACCCGTATAGTCGATAGTCTGGTCAAGTCCTGTGCTACCGGAGAGATTCAGATTGTAGTCGCCCATCTTGATATCGAACGGCTGGGTTTCCACTCGTCCGTCTTTGATGGTGAAGTCCAGCGTCATATCCTTCACTTTCATCTCTTTCAGACTCGGCTGCTTGATGGCATCGGCTATCTGGTCAATCGCTTTCACGCCGCTTAGGCTGAGGTCGCGGGTAGACAGGCTGCCGTCTCCTTGCATGGTATCCAGTACCGGACTCATTGTGGCATCCAGATCAGTCAGTACGTTGATACTTCCGGAGAAGTTTCCTTTCAGGCTTTCGAAGATAGGAGCCAGTTGTTGTACCATGTCCAGTTCTTTGTAAGCTTGTGAGAAACTGAGGTTGGTCAGTTTGAACCCGGCTTTCATTTCCGGCTTCTTGGCGTTGGCGGTAGAATAATAACCATTCATCACCACATTGCCACCCATAGTGCTCATAGAAAGATTCTTCATGTCCACTTTTCCGTCTTTCACCACAAGTTTACCATTCATATTGTTGAATGTCATCTTGTCAAATAATACTTGCTTCAGGTTGGCATCCATCTGGAAATCGATGTTCTTAGGAACTTCAACGATACCGGTAACAGTAGTGGAGTCTGTAGTTGCAGCGTCGGCAGTTGCAGTACTGTCTGCAGAAGCCGTCATGAAATCATTCAGATTAAAATAATTGGAATGAATGTTCAGCGTTCCTTTCAGCGTAGTACCTTTCAGGACGTAGCCGATATAATTTTCGAAACGACTGTCGGCGGTAATGTCATTCTTGCCGATGTTGACGGTTGTTTCACTTAGCTGCAGATACTTCGGAGTGAAGGTAAAGAGCGATTTCTTGATATCCACATCCGGCATATCCTGCATTTTCAGTTTCATATTGGTCAGGCCGATCGTTCCGGATGCTTTCATATTGTCATATTGCTCTTTTTCTATATAAGAAAGGCGTCCGGCCATCTGCATATCGGCATTGATGGTACCATTCAGTTCCATATCCCCCAGTGGATATACTTGTTTGATCATTCCCAGATCGAGTACTCCCTTTGCTTCAGCCTTGAAGTCAGGATCGCTGACCGGGGTTTTCACATCTGCAATCAAACTGAACGGATTGCCTGCCAGACGGAAACTGAACGGATTGATCTTGATAGTGGTCAGATCGATGTTTCCACCCGGATTCTGAACATTGGCACTGACATTGATCTGGTCGACTCCTGCCGGTAATGCCGGATAACGGAACATGGCGTTCTTGACTTGCATATCGATGTTGAAGGCAGGAACGGTGTCACCTTGTAGCATACCCTTTGCCGATGCGGTAAGAGTGGCGGTTCCGTCAGTTTTCAGGCTGGAGAATTCGGTTGCGTAGATAGCAGGAATCAACGAAAGAATTTCTTTGAATCCTACGTCATTCGTGTTCAGTTTCAGATCCATGTCGATCGCAGGATCTTTCAGTTCTACCCAGCCGTCGATACCTGCCTGGATAGCGTTGAGGCGGATAACATTATCTTTCAAAGTATACTTGTTGTTGGCAAGATCGGCATCCACATCCATTTTGGCGGAGATATTGGCATTTGCGATGAATGGAATTCCATTCATCTTATAAGTCAGTGATTTAGTTTCAGCCTCTAATTTCAGAGTCGTGCGGTCACTGCCTAAATCTCCGGCACAAAGCGCATTGAAATCACGGATGTCAGCATACATTTTTCCTTGTTGATCATCATAGATCAGATTCATGTTCTTGATAACGAAACGTTGCAGCTTAATTTTGAAAGGAGAAGCTTCTTCTTCCGTGGCAGGTGTTTCCTGTGTAGCTGCTGTATCGGGTTTCATGATATCCCAGTTAGTTTTTCCGTCAGGAAGTACGATGGCGTGTAACCGGGTGTTTTCAACAGATACTTTGGATACATCGTATCCGTCATCTCCAAAAAGCGAAAACAGGTTAATAGCCGCTGTTACCTCACCGGCCTTCACCAATGTGTCGTTTTCAAATTCTCCGGTTCCCTTCAGCCAAAAATCATTCAGGGTGACGGAAGCTTTGGGGAAATTGCGGAATAAGCTGATATCAAGGCTACTAAAATCAAAATGACCGTTAAGCATTTTGTTGCCTTCCGATTTTACGATACCTTCAATCTTGCCACGGAAGGCAAAGGGAAGGAGAAACATCAGTATCAGAATGACGCCGATGACGATTGCTGTAATTTTGAATCCTTTCTTCATAATTGCACTGGTTGTTAGGTTTATAGTGATAACAAAGTTAGTAATAAAAGACAAGAAGTCCAAGGTTATCGGGGATTATGTTTTACTGTATAGTCCTCTTTTAATAGGGCGAATCCATCTCATCACGAATTATGCAGATTAACACAGATACTTTATATATTGACAATGAAATAAATTATTAATCTGTGAAGATCTGTGTAATCCTGTGGTGAAATAGATTACAGAAATAAACTTACCTTATTTCTTCTTTTTTCGTAGTTCCTCTGCTATACGCCATTGGATGGCTGCTTCTGTCTCTTTACCGACTTTTAATAATGCATCTCCGAAAAGTTCGTGTGCTCCGGGATGTTCAGGTTTCAGGCTAGTTGCTTTGTCGAGGTCTGATAAAGCCCCTTCTATGTTTTCTGTCTGCAGGCGAAGTTTGCCTCGGTTATAGAGTGCTTTGAACTCTGAAGGACG
>ERZ779658.2102-NODE-2102-length-12520-cov-19.716727_pt1 | contig 12520 bp, 6 predicted proteins | sample MGYA00511485_ERZ779658 | MGnify/ENA primary metagenome ERZ779658 (study PRJEB29588, sample SAMEA2162182) | human gut metagenome | biome: human gut; feature: human-associated habitat; material: faeces | place: Denmark | collected 2008/2010 ... | reverse complement strand
ATTCCTTGATTATTAATGGAATTAACAGGATTTCATTACCTGCGAAGTAACGGAAAAAATCATATAATCAACAGTTATGTGAAAGGGAATGAAAATGAGAGATTATTCACTTTTTTATTTTTTAAATTTATAAATTTAAAGTTTTCAATTATGAACAAGAAGTTTCTAAGTGTGATCCTGTTCAGTGCCTTAATGGTTGGTACTGCAGGAACTTTCACGTCTTGTAAGGACTATGATGATGACATCGACAACTTACAAGAACAGATTACCTCTAACAAAGATGCTATTGCTGCTTTAGAGAGTCAAATCAAAAGCGGCGAATGGGTGTCCGGCGTGACATCTACTGACAATGGTATTGTCGTTACTTTGGGTAATGGAACCAGCTACACTATCACCAATGGTGAAGCAGGTAAAGACGGTGTGACTCCGAAAATTGCAGTGAACAATGACAAAATCCAAGTAAGCTATGACAATGGCACTACTTGGACTGACCTTATTTCACTGGAAGACTTGAAGGGTGAAGCAGGTGATGCTGCTGAGACTCCGATTTTCTCTGTAGGAGAAGACGGCCACATCTATGTACAATATGGCAAGGATGGCGAGAAGCAAGACTTGGGTGTTTCTACAGGTGGCATCTACTATGTAGAAGATGGTGCTAAGTTGACTATCCATATCCCGAATAAAGAAGGTGTTTACGAAGATATCGTATTGCCGAGAGCTGCTGCTATTTCCAGCATTAAAGCTGTTACTGTAAAAGAAACAGATGATAAAGCTACAATTGCTGAAGGTGCAACTGTTAATTTGGTATATGGTGTAGCTGCAGATAAAGGTGAATACTTTGATGGTACTCCGTTTGCTAAAGGTGACATCTTGTTGCCTACTAAAGAAGCTAATGGCGTACTTAACGCTCAAGTAAATCCAACAATTGCAGATGCAACGGTTTATAAATTCCAATTGGTTGACTCTAAAGGATTCTCTATCTTTAATTTGAACGCAGCTGTTCCCAATATGACAGAGAATGCTTTGACTACTAAGGCTCCTACTGCTAATAAGGGTATCTATGATATGGCTATTTCTTTTGCAGCTGGTGTTACTACTGAGGAAATCAATAAGGTTAAAGGTCAAGCTTTTGCTATTGCAACAAAAGATGCTTATGACAACGAAGTACTGTCTGCTTATGATGTAACGGCTACTGCAACAATGGCTGGTACCTCTAGTTTGACAGTTAAAAAAGCAACAGTAGAAGCAGAAATTAATCAAGATTTTGACTTGAGTGCCTGCGTTGATATGGAGAATGTCATTGATGTGAAATATTTCATCGATACAGACCAGACAGCTGCTGCTGATGCTGCTAAGGCTAAGATTACAGGAACTAATATTAAGGGCGAAGTTGCTGGTAAGACAGTTGTAGTGAGTGTTAAGTATTTGACTGCTACAGGTAAAGTTGACCCTACTGCTACTAAGAAGATTTCCGTTAAGTTTATCAATCCTGCTATTGAAAATGCCTTTACTCAAGAATTGGTATTGAAAGCCGATAATAGTAAGAATGTATTGGTATTCGATTTAACTAGCTTGTTTGATAATACTACTACTGATCTTAGCTCTTATAAGATTGAGGTTGGTTATGCCAAATTTACTGTAGATGTCAAGGATGCTAATGGCACAGTGGTATTTGCAAAGGGTACTGAAGCGAAAGCTATAACAACGGGCAAAATTGTATCTGGCAATGCTACGGAAAAACCAAACGGTTATTACAAGCACACTTTGACTTACTCAGTAAATAATACAAAGGTGGTCCCTGGAACCTACGAAGCCGAAGTAACTTATGGTTCAAGCCCGAAGAATACAGTTAAGCTGACTTTGATTGTAAAAGAAGATGCTACTTCTTATGATTTCAAACCGCTGCCTCTGTACTTCAATGGTAACGCTGCTGTAGCTTATGGTACTCCTGTTAATGATAAGATCAATTACAACTTGAAGGGGCTGTTTGGTGTAGAAGACTGGACAAATGTTACATTCTCAGAAACAGTTCCTGCAGAGTATGAAAAAGACGGTGTTAAATGGACTGCTAATAAGTGGATTGTTGATGCTGAAGCTGCCAACTCCGGCGACATCATTGTAGATAAGGTGGCTGCTAAAACCGGCGATAAGACTGGTAACTTCGGTGGTGCTTACGAACCTCGTTCATTGAAGGCTATTTACACTCCGTATGGTAATACTTACTTGACAGTTGTAGAATATGACTTTACCTTGACCATTAAGTCTGCTGTATTCGAAGGTACACTTGATTATGTGAAGTATGATACAAAAGCCAAGAAGTATGTGGCAGGTACTCCTAAAGAAATTTCAGTTGCTGACGAAGAAGCAAAAATAACTTTGAAGGGAGATGAAATCCGTGGTGTTACTAAGACTAATGTAGAATATCTCGGAAATAGCGAAGCTGACAAATTTACTAAAGCTGGTGTAGAAACTGTTTCTATAGCTTTGGATGACACAGCTAAGAAGTATTTGAACATAAGTGCAGCTGATTTCACAAATGAGATTACACTCACTCCAATTGCCGATGTTACTGCTCCTGCTACTACACTGACTTGCAACATCGTAGTAAGTGTTGTTGACGAATGGGGTAAGACTAAGACTGTCAATGTACCTGTAGTACTGAAATAAGCCGAAACAAGTTACTTCTCTTAATTTGAGGAGTCCTTGATACAATATGAATAGGAGGAAAACAATAAAACGTTTTCCTCCTATTTTGATTTTAATAAATCCACTCTGAAATTTATTTTCCATCACTTTGCTTCCACACTTCCACCCATCTCCTGCATCCCCCTATCCATCGGCATTTACCCCGCTGTGGAAGCAACCAAAAAAGGTGGAAGCAAATTTTGCTTCCACCTACTCAAAACGCTATAGTTTTACCGTAACCTACTCGTCTCTACCATAATACCCCGTGCAAGGTACATAAATCGGTTGGTTCAGTTTTCCTGCATTCTCGAGCTTGCCTTCGCTACGAAGCAGGCGAATATGAAGCTGTGCAGTAGAGCGCATCATTCCGCAGAGGCTCTGAAAATCACTGCGCGTAAGGAACTGATGCGTAGAGAAGTAGCTCGTCAGCCGCCTGTCAATCTCCTTGTCACTCAGCTTTTGGGAATGCTCATTCAGTCCCAGCGGTTTAGCTTTGATAGCGCCTATCTCATTCTTCAGCACCTGGTCGGCACGAAACTTGATGCCCTTCAGCTTAATCTTGGTGGTTTTACGTTTGGTCGCGGCAGTCACCGGTTCCGTGCTCGTCAGTACGGGATAAAAATAGCCGATACCGTCCAGATGTACCTGCCGCCCCTCGGCGAGGTCTTCCCCCATGACGTGCGACAAGGCATCCAGTACCGCCGAGACATCAGTCTCCGTCAACGAGCTGCGTTCCTGAATTCTGCGACGCAGTTCGTCGGTAGTGGTAGAGCCGTTCAAGCGGATGCGCGGATGAAGTATCTTTTCTTCCCGCTGTTTGTCTTTAGGTTCCGGGAGCTCATACCAATCGAATAAAATTGCCATAGTTCAATGTCTTTTAAGTTGTTGTACAATACGTTCGCGCCCTATGCGGAATAGGTGCGGGTTACGTACTTCATCCGTAAAAGCTTTGGGAAGAGAAACGCCTAACGGCCATGAACAGCTCTGCTTACGGTCGTCAAGCAATTGCTTCATGGCCGTAAGCAGAGCTGTTCATGGTCGTTAGGCGTCATCTATTCCCTATACAAAAGTAGACAAACAAAGGGAGAAAAGCAAAGGAATGCCTATGTTTTAAAAAAGAAATCCAAAGGTTTCCGACACCACGCTGTATAGTTTGTGGAAGCAGGCATTTATTTAATAATTATTCTGCTGAATACTTGTTTTCCGCCTTCTGATGTCGTATCTTTACGAGAATTATATTTACCCAAACAAGCTGACAAACAGAATGAAAATTACCTTGATTAGAGCAGAAAAAGAGAGCGGAAAGGAAGCCCTCAGCACCCTGGAAGCGGACGCACTGATTAAAAAACTGAAAACCGAAACCAAAGCCGGACATGTATCGACCCTCCGGGCCATCCTTCCTCAACTGGAGGGTACTTGCGCCCAATACGAACATATAGACAAACTGCCACGCATCTACCCTGCCGTGGAATATAGCCGTACACAAGAGGGAGAACGGCGGATGAAGAACTATAACGGACTCGTACAACTGGAAGTAAACCGTCTGTCGGGCATTGCCGAAGCGGAATATGTAAAGCAACAAGCCGCCCTGCTGCCACAGACCTTTGCCGCTTTCTGCGGTTCCAGCGGACGGAGTGCCAAGATATGGGTATTGTTTGCCCTGCCCGACGGCACAACGCCGAAGCGGGAGAGCGATGCCACCTTGTTTCATGCCCACGCCTACCGTATGGCGGTGAAGTGCTACCAGCCCTTACTGCCGTTTGCCATTACATTGAAAGAACCTTCCCTTACCCAGAGTTGCCGCATGACTCTGGACGGATATCCATACTACAATCCTGCCGCTGTACCTTTCTGCCTGGAACAGCCCCTCGGCATGCCCGAGGAAGAGAACTTCCGGCAACGAAAACTCGCAGAAAAGAATCCGCTGTTGCGGCTGCATCCGGACAGTAAAGCCTCGGACACCTTCGCCATACTCTTCGAATCAGCCCTTGACCGTGCATTCCGCGAATTGGACGGCTGGAAACGGGAGGGGGATTTACGGATACTGCTGGTGCCTCTGGCCGAACATTGTTTCAAGGCAGGCATCCCCGAAGAGGAAGTAGTCCGCCAGACATTGATGCACTATTACCGGGAAGCGGATGAATTCATTGTTCGTCAAACGATTCATAACCTATATCAAGAGCTTAAAGGCTTCGGGAAAAAGAGCAGTCTGACGCAAGAGCAGGAGAGCGTTTTCCGGCTGGAAGAGTTTATGGGCCGCCGGTATGAGTTCCGCTACAACACCGTTCTGGATGATTTGGAATACCGTCAGCGCGACTCCGTCCATTTCTATTTCAAGCCTGCTGACCAGCGTGCCCGCAGTACGGTCTCCATGAATGCCCTGAAGGAGGGTATCCGCGTATGGGACCGCGACATCAACCGTTTCCTTACTTCAGACTACGTGCCACTCTATAATCCCGTCGAAGAGTACCTTTACGACACCGGCCGCTGGGACGGGAAAGACCGCATCCGGGCGTTGGCCGACCTCGTTCCGTGCCACAATCCTCATTGGCAGGAGCTGTTCTACCGCTGGTTCCTGGGCATGGTGGCACACTGGCGTGGAATGGACCGGCAACACGGAAACAATACTTCTCCTCTGCTTGTCGGTTCTCAAGGGTTCCGGAAATCCACCTTTTGCCGCATTTTGCTGCCACCGGAGCTGCGTTTCGGCTATACGGACAGCATCGACTTCAAGAGCAGACAGGAAGCGGAGCGCAGCCTGGGACGCTTTCTGCTCGTCAACATCGACGAGTTCGACCAAATCAGCATCAACCAGCAGGGTTTCTTGAAGCATCTGCTGCAGAAACCGGTTGCCAACCTGCGCAAACCCTACGGCAGCACCATCCGTGAGATGCGGCGGTATGCCTCCTTCATAGGCACCAGCAATCAGAAGGACTTGTTGTCCGACCCCAGTGGCAGCCGCCGTTTCATCTGCATTGAGGTCACCGGTCCCATCGATACAAATGTCACCATCAACTACCGCCAGCTCTATGCACAAGCTCTGAATGCCGTAGCCAAAGGTGAGCGCTACTGGCTGGATGATGCCGATGAAGCCATCTTGAAGCGGACGAACCGGGAATTTGAACAGCTCACCCCACTGGAACAACTCTTTCACAGCCATTTCCGTGCGGCAGAAGAGGATGAAGAGGGGCAATGGATGATGCCCATGCAGATTCTTTCCGCTTTACAGACAAAGACGCGTGACCGTCTGGCAATCAACAAGGTTGCCGTATTCGGGCGGACGCTCAAGAAGCTTGAAATACCGAACAAGAAGTCAAGGCAGGGGACGCTGTATCATGTAATGCCGCTGGATTAAATGCTCTGCAGTAACCCCGCACAAGCATCTTCCAGAATGTCCAGCACATACTCAAAACCTTCGGAACCGCCGTAGTAGGGGTCCGGTACATGGTCGGCATGGGTAAACTTTGTACAGTATTCCGTCATGCGGTGTATCTTGCTCCATTCGGCGGTTGAAGGGGCACGATCTTTCAGGTCGTCGATGTTGCGGTCGTCCATACCGATAATCAGGTCGAAGTTGTAAAAATCCTCGGTACGTACGGGTCGCGAAAGATGCGTCAGATTGTATCCACGGCGGGCAGCATGGGCACGCATCCGGCTGTCCGGCAGTTCGCCCTGGTGATAGGACAGAATGCCTGCAGAATCGATTAAAAACTCATCCGCACGTCCGGCTTCTTCTATCAGATGTTTCATGACTCCCTCTGCCGAGGAGGAACGGCAAATGTTGCCGAGGCAAACGAAAAGTATCTTCTTCATATTTCTTTAGTTACGAGTTATTTACATCGGGTCTACATCATAATACACTATCAACGACTTGAAGCGGTCTTCCGCCACCATCTCCTTTTGCACCTGGACGAGCAGCTCGCGGGCACGTGCCATCGGGGCATTGGTTTCTATCTTCAAGATAATCTTTCGGATGAACAGGGTCTGTACGCGTGCTACGGGCGGCTTGTCCGGTCCCAGCACACGGTTGCCAAAGACGGTGCGGAGCTTGGCGGCCATAGTCTGTGCCATGAGGTCGAGCAGGGTCTCGTTCCGGTTCTTCAAGTAGACGTACACCAGGCGGTAGTAGGGCGGATAGTGGAACATCTGGCGTTCGGCAAGCTGCCCGCCTACCATGGCTTCGTAGTCGTTGGCAATGACTTGCGGGATGATGGGATGGTCGATGCTTTTGGTTTGTAGCACCACCCTGCCGCGCTTGTTCTTCCGTCCGGCGCGTCCGGCAACCTGCGCCATCAGCTGGAAGGCGCGCTCGTAGGCGCGGAAGTCGGGATAGTTCAGCATGGTGTCGGCATTGAGTATGCCCACAATGCTGACGTGGTCGAAGTCCAGACCCTTGGACACCATTTGCGTGCCTATCAGGATGTCCGTCTTGCCTTGCTGGAAATCGGAGATGATGCGCTCGTAGGCGGTACGGGTGCGGGTGGTGTCCAAGTCCATACGGGCTACGCGGGCGTCGGGGAAGAGGGCTTTGATGTCATCTTCTATTTTTTCCGTGCCGAAGCCGCGGTTGCGCAGGTCAGTGCCCTCGCAGGCGGGGCAGATGCGGGGCAGTTGGTAGGTGTAGCCACAGTAGTGGCAGGTCAGTTGGTTCAGCCCCTTATGGTAGGTGAGGCTGACGTCGCAGTTCTTGCACTTGGGTACCCAGCCGCAGGTGTTGCACTCTATCATGGGGGCGAAGCCGCGGCGGTTCTGAAAGAGGATGACTTGCTCTTTTTGTTCCAGCGCCTCGCGGATATATTGTAGGAGCAGTGGGGAGAACGGACCGTTCATCTTCTTCTTGCGGTGCAGCTCCTTGATGTCTACGGGGATAATCTCCGGCAGTTGTATCTCTTTATAGCGTTCTTTCAGTTCCACAAGGCCATACTTGCCGGATGTGGCATTGTGCCAAGTCTCTACAGAAGGGGTTGCCGTACCCAACAGAGTTTTGGCGCCGTACATGGAGGCGAGTACAATGGCTGCATTGCGGGCATGATAGCGGGGGGCGGGGTCTTGCTGCTTGTAAGTGTTTTCGTGCTCCTCGTCCACAATCACAAGACCGAGGTTGCGGAAAGGAAGGAAAACGGAGGAACGGACGCCGAGAATAATGTCATAGTCTGCTTCCGACAGCTGCTTCTGCCAGATTTCCACCCGTTCGGCATCGGGGAACTTGGAGTGATAGATGCCCAGTCGGGAGCCGAATACGCGTTGCAGGCGCTCTGTGATTTGTGCAGTGAGAGCTATTTCGGGCAGGAGATAGAGCACCTGCTTTCCTTGCCGGATGGTTTCTTCTATCAGATGAATATAGACTTCGGTCTTGCCGCTTGCCGTGACACCATGTAGCAGGCAGACGTTCTTGCTTTGAAAATTCTCTAAGATGGAGTGATAAGCGCGTTGCTGGTGCTCGTTCAGCGGGTTGACGGGGATGACTTCTTTGAGGAGTGCTTTGTCTATGCGACCTATTTCCTGCTGGTAGACTTCGAATACACCACGGTCCACAAGACCGTTGAATACGGCAGGGGTGGTGGAGGTGCGTTGCAGCAGTTCGGCTTTGGAGACTTCTTTTATATCTCGTCCGCTGAGGTAGCCGGAGAGTTCCAGATATTTCATCAGCAGGTCCAGTTGCTTGGGGGCACGGCGCTGCAACTCGTCGAAGAAGATATGCAGGCGGTGTTCGTTGCGGGCGGCGGCGGTGAGGCGTACACGGGTTTCGGTCTTGGGCTTATAGGTACGGCGCAGTTCTTCCTTTACGAAGATGGCCTCTTTGTCGAGCAGTGACTTGATGACAGAAAGTATGTTCTTGATGCCGGTCTCCTTCTCCAGTTTCGTCACGCATTGCTCCGGGTCGGTAGAGAGCGCGTCCAGTATCTTTTGTTCCTTCTCCGGCAGGCAGACATCGGATTCGAAATCGGGGTTGTACTCTACGATTGTTTCGCTTTCCAGCTTCAAGCCAGAGGGTAAGGCAGCTTTGTAGACGTCTCCTTGCGTGCAGAGATAGTAATCGGAGAGCCATTCCCAGAACTTGAACTGCCGCGGAAGCAGTATCGGGCGGGCATCCAGCAAAGCGGACACTTCCTTTACTTCGTATTCGGTGGGGGCGCAATAGTGCACGTTGCGCACGATGGCTGTATAGTATTTCTTCCGTCCGAATGGTACTACCACCCGGCAACCGGTTTGCACTTCATCCGCCCACTCGTCGGGCAGGGAGTAGGTGAAGCAGCTGTGCAAGGGCAAAGGCAATATGACGTCGGCGAACTTTTTCATCGTGGGGACAAAGATAGTGGAAAGTGGAGGGAGAATGAAATGAACGGGGCATTTTTTATGCTGAGGAGAGGAGGAGGCTGTTGTGGATTTGGATGAAGATAAGGGAGAGGTATTGCAGATTTTATGGGTAGGATGGGTGTAGAAGTATGGGGAAACTGGCGTCAGTGTTTTATAAAATTTGTTCGATGTATTAAAATAAAAATGAGTGAGTTGCAGTAAAACCATGGCGTTTTGAGTAGGTGGAAGCAAAATTTGCTTCCACCTTTGGAGGGTGCTTCCACAGAGGGGCAAATGCCGATGGATAGAGAGATGCAGGAAGTGGGTGGAAGTGTGGAAGCAAAGTGAGGAGAAAAAAGTTTCTGGAGAAAAAAAGGAGGATGTTCCCATAGAACATCCTCCTTTTGATTTTATAATTGTCTATTCAGACAATTTTCTACTACTCAGATTATCTAGTAGCTTGTTTACGTGTGATAGTTACGTTGTATGCATACTCACTAGTACCCCAGTCGTGAACGAACTGCAGAACCACATTTACTGTATGAGTAAACTCAGTACCTGTCGGGAGTGCAATACAAGTCAGCTTACCAGTTGTAGGATCTACCTTGAAGTATTCATCTTTGTCTGTTCCGTTGGACATAATGTAGCGGAGACCGGTTGTAACAGACTTCTTGTACAAAGCAGCACGAGTAGTGACTTCTTCAGCATTGAATGTAGTTCCATTGAATGTAACAACTTTCTCACCTGCATAGTCTTTCAATATCAGATTCTTCCAGAAGTCTTCAGCCTTAGTCTTAGTGCCAGCTACAGAATTTTCAATCAATTGCTTCAAAGTAATTTCTGTATCCTTGGCCAAGTTCGGATCGTTGAATGCTTTCAGTGCAGCACCACCGGTGAAATCTGCTATCGGACGAGCTACAGTCCATAATTCTTCTGCATCAGGTTTACGGTTCTTGTCAGTAGCATCGTAACCATTTGCATCATAAATATCAACTTTCAGATTGCCAACCTTCTTGATATCAATCGGAGCAGTGAATGCTATTCTCCATTCTCCATTTGTACCTTCTTCAACTACCAATTGGTTGTTCTTCATCAATTCTTGTACAAATGCATTCTGCTTGTCTTTATTCAATTCGAATACAGCCTTAGCGTCAGCAGGAGTGACATTGTACATCTTGGCAAAGTTCTCAGACTTGATACCGAAGTTACCATTAGCAGCATCACTCCAGTCACCAATGATTGTACGTGTATTGTATGCATCCTTGATAGAAACAGCAAATGTGCGATTTACAGAAACTTTATTCAGAGTCAACATAAAGAATTTCTTGTCATAGTAGTTGTCAACTGCATAAGGAGCACCATTTTTCCAGCCACCATTCCAAACAGAAACATCTTGGTTGTCGCTAACTCTTTCAGCCATAGGTGATACATAAAGAGTTGTCTCTGCCAATTCTACCTTTGGCCCTACAACCAGGAATAAAGAGTCTTTGTCTGCATTGTCACCACCGTTTCTGTAGTACAGGTAGATATCTCCTGCGCCAACATTCAAATTATCAGAATTCAAGGCAGAACCAACATTCTGCATGTATGCTTTACCGTCTGTCTTAGAAAGTTGCGTGTATGCTTTTGTTTTAGTATCGTATATAAAGAGAGGTAACAGATGATTTGCAGCTGCGTTATTGTTACCAGCCACAAGGTCGCGTCCACCAATTTCAGACTCAAACTTACGAACATTCAATGCAATGACAGTTTCTTTGCTGGCATTATAATTCATTGTCAGAGTACCTTCGTTCGGAACCAGCTCAATAGAATCATATGTATATGGGTCTTCAGTCTTACGAATAGCTTGAATAGGGAATGTATTTTCAAATACATAGTCAGCAACACCTTCAACTTGTGACTTCACAGTTGTTGTAAGTTTTATTGCTGCATATTCATAAATGGCAGATGCTTGATATTGTTCTTTTACAGAAAGAATACCATCGTTGATTTGGAAGATACCTTGTTTGGATTTTATTTCCTTGCCATTCAACATGAATTTAGTATCGTTTGGCAACAACTCAAATTTCTGAGTATACTCAAGACCTATTTCAGACAATTCCGGTGTACCGGCTAAGCTAGACATATAGGCATTGATAGAGTCATTCAAATTATAGGATTCATTATAAATAAATGAATCTTTCTTGGGATGCTTTTCATCATAGGCACCAGGTAAATCAAAAGGCCAGCCGTTCTCAGCTCTGTGAGAGTGGGCTGCAAAAATCCAGTCTGTATTTACCCAACTTGATTTGATGCTAAAATAGTCAGAAGAAGAAGTGTATTGCTTATACATGGTGACATCCAAAGAAGACATATACATTTGTCCATCTACGATATTTTCCTTAGCAATCATCTTCACTGACAGAATACCATTATTCAATTCAGGAGTTCCTTTCACACTCCAAACCGGAGTATCAACAGCACGTGTTTTATAAGAATCAGAGAAGAAGTATTCAGCATCTGTTTGACTATATTGATTAGGCCAAACTTTAAATTCAGCGACACCCGGTATGGCAGCAAACAATTTGAATTCTTTGGCAGATTTGTCATAAGAATAGAGTTGATAAGCATTAACATCTGCTTTTTCACCTAAACCGGTTACAACATCTACCAGACGGAAAGGCTCTTGAGAATTTTCCGGATCGAGTATTGGGTTGTTTTTCCAGTTTTCGCTATTGTATTCTTCATCTTCTCTGGTTGCCTTTCTGTATTCCCACCCAGAGCCATCAGCCTTTTTGAACCAATTATAAATATCTAATTTAGCAACCTCAGAGCTACCAACAGTTGAATTATCCGCATAGGGCTTTCTGAAAGCAATGCTCTGTAAACCGTTGAAAGCAGAGCCTTCCATTAACAAAGTATATGACTGACCGCCAATAGTAACCTGCATGGTTCCATCCTTTTCATTGTAAATCATTGAAGGAACGTTAGCATTGTATTTGAATGAAGTCTTATACTCTCCAATGCAGATATAACCCTCTTCGTCTACCTTCACGTAGTTTCCGATAGCTTCTTCAACATTAGCTTCTGAACCTGCAGCCTTGATTTTCTCACCTGCGTCATTCAATACATACTCATAGGTTGCACCTTCATCTACGCTAATCATCCAGTAGTTCTCGGCATCTACCTTGAACTTCGGAACGATTGTAGCCCCGGTTTCACCCTTCGGGCCTTGAATACCCTGAAGTCCTTGCTCACCTTTTTCGCCTTGAGCACCATTCTTGATAGTTAAAGTTTCGCCACCGGTAAAAGTCAGTAAATAACCACCCTCAACAGGAGCATAACTTTCGATGAATTTCTTGCCATTGATTGCAGCAAGGATGTCATCAATCTGTTTTTTGTTTGCATCGATCTGCTCCTGCAAGCCATCGATGTCATCATCATAGTCCTTACAAGAAACAAATGTACTTGTGGAGCCAACCATTAAAGCTCCAAACAAGATTGCACTTAGAAACTTTTTGTTCATAATTGAAAACTTTAAATTTATAAATTTAAAAAA
>ERZ779658.2091-NODE-2091-length-12590-cov-4.211807_pt1 | contig 12590 bp, 10 predicted proteins | sample MGYA00511485_ERZ779658 | MGnify/ENA primary metagenome ERZ779658 (study PRJEB29588, sample SAMEA2162182) | human gut metagenome | biome: human gut; feature: human-associated habitat; material: faeces | place: Denmark | collected 2008/2010 ... | reverse complement strand
TAAAGAATTAAGAAAAATCATCACAGAAAAAGGTCTGGATATTGATATTGAAGTAGATGGTGGAATATATCATAAAAACGTGGCAGAAGTACTTGCAGCCGGAGCGAATGTAATGGTCTCAGGTTCAGGCGTTTTTAAAGGTGATATCAAAGATAATACAGCAAAGTTTATGGAGATTTTAAACGGCAATGTGTAAGAGAACAGTTATTGTGAGCGGGGGAATGCTGGAAGAAGATTTTGTCCTTCCGATTCTTGAGGCAGAAGAGACAGAATTTATTATCGGAGTAGATAAAGGACTCGCATTTCTTTATGAACATAAGATCAAGCCGGATTACATTGTAGGAGATTTTGACAGTGTACCGGAAGAAGTAATCGATTATTATAGAAAAGAAGCAAGTGTACCGATCCGGGAGTTCAATCCGGTAAAGGATGCGTCTGATACGGAGATTGCACTTCGTATGTGTCTTGGACTCAGAAGAAAAGAAATCTGGATTCTTGGAGGAACAGGAAATCGTCTGGATCATTTCTGGGCTAATGTTCAGTGCCTGAATATTGCACTTGAAGCAGGATCTCAGGCGATGATCTTAGACAGTCATAATAGAATTCGTCTGCTTGATCATGGAATCGCAATTCGCAGAGAAGAAGCTTTCGGAAAGTATTTTTCAGTATTTCCGATGCAACTTCCGGTTGAGGATTTCTGTATCAGCGGTGCAAAATATCCATTGCAGAATCATTTGCTCTCATCAGGAGACAGCTTATGTGTGAGTAATGAGTTTGCAGAAGGTGAAGATGAAGTGAAGATCTCTTTCGTGTTTGGAAAAGTGATTTTGATGGAGACGAGAGATTGAAATTCAAGCCCCATTATAGTATAATATTAGATGCTATTTTGGGGCTTCTTTTTGTGAAAGAGTCACATAACAGAAAATAAGAGAAATAGACCTTGTGGATTTAGCTTTAGAAATCAAGGCTTTAAGGAGGAAATAGAGAAAATGAAACTTGGTATTGTTATTACGAGACCGATTTCATAAATGTCCATATAAGTTGTTAAATGCCTTTAAATGCTGATAGCTAGAGCATTTAACGGATTTCCGACTTGGATAAAACTCTATATAAATTCATGTAAGTTTTTGAAAAATGGCCCACTTTGTGGCCCACTAACTTTTGATCGAAGTCCTAATATGGTAAGGAGAAGTGCTTGTATGAGCGCTTCTTTTTTGCAAGTATTATAATAAAAATAACTGGTGATTAGGTTCCAATATGAATATGTAACTGGAATTTTAAAGGCATAGTATGTTGTACCATCTAATAAATTTTGCTTTCATTTTTGCTCATGACCATGAGACTTTTTTCACTCAAACTGCATGCTGATGATATATTTCTAGTATCGAACAGAACGTTGTTGTATTATGATTTGCTTTTAATTGTCACGGCAGTGTTTAATGGATGCTGTGAAAGCCTAGGCTTTAAAGGATTTTTTGATGATTGACGAATAATTTACACCTTATTTATACCTTTGGAAGACCGGATCGGAATAATAGAGAAATAAAGAAATAGATAAATATAACAGGAAGCAATTTTGTCATATTGGAAATAATTAAAATTTGCTGAACCGTGTTGATTTTATTGATTGAGTATAATAAAAGTAAGAACAGAAACTTCCATGTTTGAAGCGGTTACCAGAATTGACAAAGAAATGCAAGTTAGCCAATCCGGTAGTCCAGCATATTTTTTCATTGTCACCCGACGTTTATACAAAACATATACTTATTCCGCTTGATGCGTCATTCTTGTTCTGAAAACAGGAACAGAATCCTTACAGCGACTGTAAGTGTTATTTATTGTGCTTCTGTGCTATCATTTACCCAGAAATGGATAGGAGGCATTCACATGAAACCAATTTTGAATATTGAAAATCTTACCAAAGTCTATGGGACGTTGCCAAACCAGACGAGAGCACTGAACGGAATCACTTTTCAGGTCATGCCGGGAGAGTTTCTCGGTATTATGGGAAGCAGTGGTTCCGGCAAATCCACGCTTCTCAACTGTATTGCAACTGTGATTCAGCCTACAGGTGGAAGCATTCAGGTGGAGGGAGATACTCTGCAATCCCTCAAGGAAAAGGCTCTTGCCGAGTACCGTGGCAAAAAAGTTGGTTATCTATTCCAGAACTTTGAATTGCTGGACAACCTGACTGGCAGGGAAAATATCCTGCTCCCGACTTCCTTGCATGGGGTAGCCGAAACAGAAAGCAGCCAGCGGCTGAAGCAGTTGGCTGACTATCTGGAAATTTCTGATGTTCTGGATAAGTTTCCGTCCAAGATGTCCGGTGGCCAGCGTCAGCGTGTTGCGGCAGCAAGGGCTCTGATCTTACATCCCCAAATGATCCTTGCCGATGAACCGACGGGTGCGCTGGATTCTAAGAACGCAAGAAGTCTTATGGAGAAGCTGTCCGGCCTGAATCGTGACGAACAAGCTACGATCCTGATGGTAACCCATGATTCCAATGCCGCCAGCTTCTGTAAGCGCATCCTGTTCATCCAGGATGGCGTGATCTTTCATGAGCTTCGGCGTGGAGACGAAAGCCAGCAGGAGTTCTACGGGCGCATCCTGAAGGTGATGGCGCAACTGGGAGGGGGCAGCGCAAATGTTCTCTAATCTCATTCTTCGGAACAGTCGCCGCAGCCGAAAGGAAAACGGTCTGTTTTTCAGCTCCCTGGTGATTTCTATTGTTGCATTTTACATGATTCTTTCCATCTCCACTCAAGATGTGATGCTCTTTTTGCAGAAAATGGAGAGTGACGCAGTTGACAAACTCCTGCTTCTGATTCCTGCGTTTTATGGGATGACCCTCGGTATTCTGTTCTTTTTGATCTATTTTGCCTGCAAGTATCAGTTCGAGCGCAGACGGCATGAGTTTGGTGTTTATCTAATGTTGGGGATGCGTAGAAGTAAACTGTTTGGTATGCTTCTGGCGGAAGATTTCCTGACCAGTATTCTTGCCATGCTCATAGGATTACCTGTGGCTGTGGTGCTTTCAGAAATTGTCAGTCTTGTCACCGCCAAACTGGTAGGCATGGGGATCATCGGTCATCAGTTTTCTTTATCCTGGTCTGCGATTGAATGGACGCTGGCAGGATTTCTGGCAATTAAGCTGACGGCACTTCTGATTTTGAGTGGACGAATCAGCCGCCAGGAGATCGGTACTTTGCTATCCCAGCCAACGAACCACCCCAAAAAGCAAATGCCATCTGTTATCTATGGACTGGCTGCTATATGCGGAAGTGTGATGTTGGCAGTGGCTTACTACATGGCGATTCAGAGAATTGCATGGACAAAGGTAAGTATGATGGGACTGACTTTGCTGTTGGGCATAGTTGGTACGATGCTGCTTTTCTATGGGATGCGTGCGCTGATTGCTTTGATTGTTAAGAAAGGAAAAGGAAATAAGCAGCTTCATGTATTTACCTTCCGGCAGATTCAGGAGAATGTCATTCATCAGTCAAACTCCATTGCCATCAGCTCCCTGCTGATTCTGGCAGCGCTGTGTTGTTTTGGTGCGGGCGTAGGAATTGCAGGAACGAATAGCCTGTCTTCTGACCATGTAATCGACTATACTTTTGAAGATCATACTGCAGAAGATTCATCGCAGGTTCTTCCGAATATAAAGGCAGCCCTGAAAGAAAACGGTTTGGAAAATCAATTTTCAGAGCTTTTTGAAATGAGGGTTGGGAGTATTCACACCACAGAAGATTATGATAATGCCTACAGCATGGACGTTGTTATGGACTCTCTTCGAAGCCTGCCCCAGTCGGAAGACCGGGATGTCCTTTTGAACAATCTTGATTATGCCACATACCCATATTTGATTTGTTTATCGGACTATAATCGTTTGTTGGAATTGTCCGGCAATCCGGCTCTCCAATTAGGCGAAAAGGAGGCCGCTGTCTATATTGATACAGAGTTTACTACGGTAAGCCGTACCGCAATGCTGAACCAAGTATTGGCCGGGCATCCCAAGGTGGAACTGGATGGTAGTCCGATTCATCTTACAGGAGAGGTTCAGTCTGTGAATTTGGTCACGGACCGTTCTATAACCTTGTCCTTTGCATTGATTCTTCCGGATGAAGCATTCCTATATTATAGCCAGGGGATGTATGATACCTATGTCAATGCGGTGCTCAGTGAACAGGCTCTGGATGGAAATAGCCTTATGACTGCATATTTGGATTTGAACGAGAAGCTGGACGAAACTGGCATTGAATATGAAAGCTATCTTCAGAATATGGGTCGTCAGCTTTTCTACACCATAGCATCCAGTTATATTACCCTCTATCTTGCGATTGTTTTCCTGGTAGTTGCCAACACCATCGTGGGTGTTCAGTTCCTGATGAGTCAGCAGAAAACCGGGCGCAGATACCAGACTCTGATCCGCCTGGGAGCTACTTACGAAACCCTTTGCCAGTCTGCTGGAAAGCAAATTACCTGGTTTATGGGACTTCCTGTATTGGTTGCGGCTGTCAGCAGTCTGTTTGGAGTCAGGGCGTTATTTACAGGGATACTCTCGTCTCGAACCCGTGGGACAGTGTCTGAAATGCTGCTTGTATCTGCTACTATGATTTTGCTGCTTTGCGTGATAGAATATATTTATATGAGAGTGGTCAAGCGCTCCAGTGATCGGTATTTGCTGACACTGATGCAGCCACAGAGAGAAGAATAATTTGGAAGGAGGTGCTGCCGTGAAAAGAATTGCTGTTGTGGAAGATGAAGTCTATATGCGGGAAGAACTCTGCAATATGCTTCAAAAGGACGGGTATCTTGCGGAGGCAATCACCGAGTTGGAAGATGCCGTTCGGCTCCTGGCAGCCCTCCGTCCTGACCTTGTGATCTTAGACCTGAATTTGCCGGAGATCAGTGGCTTTCAAATCTGCCAGGAACTAAAGAATAAAACCGCTATCCCCGTCCTGGTACTGACTTCCAGAGATCAGGTAAAGGATGAACTGCAAGCGTTCCACTTGGGTGCTGATGAATATTTGACGAAGCCGTGCAGAAAAGATCGACTTCTTGCCAGGGTATCCAATATTCTCAAAAGGTATGAAGGCCGTACCAATCTCATAGAGGGACCAGATTTCCTGTTAGACCAGCAGACCTACACGCTTTATATTCATAATACCTCTGTCGTGCTTCCAAAAAATCAGGGAAAACTGTTGGTTGCTCTTTTGTCCGGCGGCGATGCTCTGGCCACGACGGAGCAACTTTGCATAGCACTATGGGGAACCACGGAATACATAGACGAAAATGCCTTGCAGGTTAATCTGACCAGGCTGAAAAAGACGATGTCCGGTCTTGAGATGAAGCAGCGAATCGTTGCGGTTCGTGGGATGGGCTATCGTCTGGAAACGGGGGTGGCTCCATGAAGCGGCTTTGGCGCATGATAGAACGGTACTACCCCTGGCTGCTGTTGCTGTTGGGCGTGGATTGCTTTTGTGCTATCATTCTTTGGATTTCTGACATTCAGGCATTTCAAACCTTGAGTGGGTTAGTAGTTCTGACAAGCCTCCTTTTGTTTTCAGCAATTCTGTTTGTACTAAACAAGCGGGAGACCACCCGCCGAGAGCTGTTCCGGGATTTCCTCAGTGATCCTACCATCTGCAACGAGGAACGGCTGCTCAGTGCCATCAGCCGGGAAGAAGGAGAATCTATCCGGCTTCTGGCATCAGTTTTACAGGAACACAAAACTGAGAGTAACAGTATGGCAGATGCCCTACAGGACTATGAAGAATATGTGGAGGGCTGGGCACATGAAGCGAAAACGCCCCTATCGTTGTTGACCATGCTCCTGGATAATCGGAGCAACGAAATGTCTCCTCCCCTGCAAGCAAAACTGGATTATGTCCGCAGTCAGCTTCAGGAGGATGTCACTCAGATGTTATACTATGCCCGGTTAAAGAGCAGTACAAAGGATTATCAGTTTAAGGATATCAATTTGAATGACTGCTTGGGGGAAGTTCTGGAGGACTATGCCCCACTTCTGGAAGAAAAGCAGTTTGTAATTATCAATAAACTGCAATCTGAAACAGTCTATACAGACCGTAGAGGGCTTCAGTTTATGTTGGGACAGATCGTGAGCAATGCCATAAAATATAGCAGCGATAGTCCCATGCTAACAATCTCTATGATACATTCGGAGATCGCAGATGTTCTTTCAGTTGAGGATAATGGCATCGGTGTAAAAAAATATGATCTGCCGTATATTTTTCAAAAGGGCTTTACCGGGGATTCTACTGACAGCAGAAAGAAAGCTACCGGTATAGGGCTTTACCTGGTTAAGAAGATGGCTGACGATCTAAACCTTCGTCTGGAAGCTGCTTCCCCGTGGGAAAAGGGCTTTAAGATAGTCATCTTCTTTCCAAAATTGAGATCCAACGGAGGAAAATAATATAAGCAAAAAACGGGGCTGTAAAATAAGTCTCTGCTAAAGAAACGCTAGTTCCGACAAATGCTGGTTCTGGCGTTTCTTTACATTAATATATGTTTTTTGAAAATCGTCACTGTTTTATGTAAAAAGGGTACACTTAATAAGCTTGGATAGATTTCTTCTGTACGTCCATATTTTTTATATCTTACATGTTGTTTTCGTTTGAAAAGAAATTTACGTCCAATAGGGCATATAGGATTTCCGTTCTCATCTCTTATATAGTTTACAGCACGATAAGGATTCGTGTGATGTTTTTTATCTGCCGTTTCTTTTTTGTACATGGTAAATATCATTAAATTTTTCCATTAAAGGTACAAAGCATTCCATGCCTTGTCTTCCATAAAATCAATTCTACGTTAAAAACATACCGTCTAGACAGCTATTTTTTAAGCTATCATTTGAAAGACATATATAATATATAGGCTCAAATGGTGAAAGTGCCCATTTGGGCCTATTATTGTATGAATTCATACGTTACAACCAGAGCAAGATCCACCCGTGTATTACAGTATTGTCATTTTGACAATTTTGTATTACTTACGAGTAGCAGACTTGATGGGGATTACGTCCCCATACCCACGTGAAAATATAATTGCAGGCAATTACATTTTAGCAGATACGCAAGCGTTTCTGAGTAAGCGTCATAGACAACAAAATAAGAAAATTTTGATAAGGCATTCACCTGGATAGGTGAGTGTTTTTTTATTTTCAAATATTTAATTAACAGAAAAAATAAAAAAGTTTTCCTCAGGGGGCTGTAAAAATGCCTCTCAGCGTTTCGTATTAATGAAAGGGTATTTTTTGCAGGAAAAATAAAAAATTTTCATCAAGAGCCTGTATTTATGCCCTTCATCTTTTGAATATGTGTAAGGACATTTTTTGAGCCGGCATAAAAATGATTTTTACAACAGTTAGAAACAGAAACGAGGCGAGAAAAGAATGAAATATGAATACATGAAGGAGTCAGAGCAGATGCTTCAGTACTTCCAGTTTCCGAAGTTTTTGCTAAAACTGCGAATTTCTCAAACTGCAAAATTCCTTTATATGATTTTGTATGACCGGGCACGGATATCGAGAAAGAATAGCTGGATAGACAAGTATGGAAATGTTTATCTGATATTTCCAATAGATGAATTGTCTGTTCAAATCGGCAAATGCAAATCTTCTGTAAAAACAGCATTGAAGGAATTAGATGATGTGGGACTATTGGTTCGCAGATCTGGTGGTTTTTCAAAACCCAATCATTTATATATAAAAATTCCATCTGATGAGATTGGTTTACAGCTGGTTGAGAATAAGGCGGTTGAAAAGATGGTTGCAACAGAGTCGGAAAAGCAACCTTCATCTGGTCGTAAAAATGGCTGTGCAGGAGTCGGAAATGTGGCACCTAGTAAAGTAACTGAGAAATATAAAAGAAATAAATATCATGAAGTAAATTATTGCTATGGAGAAGGAGAGAGTTTGTGATGAGAGAAGAAGATATCGTATGTGTAGGCAGTGATGGTTTGCAATACTGCAAAGTCTGTGGGGAAGCGAAAGAAGCTTTTTTCCCTGAGGGTGGATTTATGGGGATGAAGAAACATTCCAGGCAATGTGCCTGTGACAGAAAAGCGTATGAAGAAGAACAAAAATATTTTAAAGAGAAAGAACACCGGGAATTAGTCAGTAGAAATACGAGCATCTGTTTTGACGAGAGCAGGATGGAAGAGTGGACATTTGAGAATGCAGATATGTCAGATGCAGTAATGCATAAGGCAAAAAGCTATGTTGATAACTGGGAGGAAATGAAAAGAAATCATATAGGCTGTTTGTTCTGGGGACCGGTTGGTACCGGGAAAAGTTATATTGCCGGGTGTATTGCCAATGAACTTCTTAAGCGGGAAGTAACGGTAAAGATGACAAATTTCAATACCATTATTGATGATATATTTCCACTGGCAGACAAAACGGAATATATCAATGCATTGGCTTCTTACCAGCTTTTGATTATTGATGATCTTGGAGTGGAACGAAATTCAGAATATGCGTTAGGAATTATTTTTAGCGTCATAGACCGCAGGATCCGTTCGGGACGACCTTTGATCATCACAACCAATCTTCCGCTGAAAGAAATAAAAAGCGAGACCATGTTGGACAAAAGGCGTATCTATGATCGTATTTTAGAAATGTGTACACCAATGTATGTTGGAGGTACAAGTAAACGAGAAGCGATTGCAAGTATGAAAATGGAGAAAGCGAAAACGTTGTTGAATACAAAGAATGATCGTGTGTATTGCGGATAGAAGTGTATGCTATGCACGTTAAATAATAAGGGAAGGATTTTATGAGCAAACAACATGTTGCGATATGTGAAAAAGTGGCTCTTACAATTGAAGAGGCAGCAGAATACAGTAATATTGGACAAAACAGAATAAGTGGTCTTTTGAAAGAACCGAGATGTCCGTTTGTGCTTTACGTAGGCACGAAAAAACTTGTAAAGAGAAAAGAATTTGAAAAATTCATTTCGGAAAGTGTGGAAATATAAATGATTGACAGGAGATGGGGCAGGAGATGAGATGAAAATGAATATTCACAAAAATAAGATGCTATGGTATAATACAAGGTACTGTATTAGGGCTTCTTATGAGAGGAGCTGAAATATGGGAAAAGATTTAAAAGGCAAAGAACTTGGCAAGGGAATATCCCAGGAAAGTACGGGATTATACTCAGCCAGATTTGTAGATCGGTTTGGAAAGAGAAAACATAAACGATTCAAAAAGCTGCAAGAGTGCAGAGCATGGATTGCTGATGCGACTTATGTGGATGAACACAGTGATATTTCAATGCCATCAGATATGCTGGTCGATCAATGGTTTGATTATTGGATTGGGATAAAAAAGAAAACAGTCCGTTCAAATACTGTTCGCAATTATACGGAGAGATATATTAAAAATATTAAACCGGTAATTGGGAAGATGACACTATCAGACGTGAAACCACTTCAATGTCAGAAAATATTTTATGATATGGCAGATCAGGGGTATCGCACATCTACAATTTATCAGGCAAGAATTGCATTATACAATATGTTTGAGTATGCAAAAGAGAATGAAGTCTTGCGTAGCAATCCCTGTAAAAAATCTGTGAAAAGTGATATGGGAAAGCCTTCTGAGAAGAAGGTTGCTTTAACAAGAGACATACAAAAAACATTTTTACAATATGCAGAAAATCAAAGCTATGAAAATCAGTATCGTTTTATACTACAAACCGGATTGCGAACAGGCGAATTGGTAGGATTGAAATGGGGAGATGTCGATTTTAAATCCAAAACAATTCAGATTCGCAGAAGTATGGAATATCGTTACAGTGCAAAGGAGTGGCGTATCGGAGAACCAAAGAGTAAATCAGGTTACCGTACGATACCCTTAACAGAAGAAGCGGTTTCTATACTAAAAAAACAAAAAGAAAAGAATAAGAGGATTTCAGAAATTTCAACAGAATGGGAAGAATTTGTGTTTCTGTGTCGAAAAGGAACACCTGTCAAGAACAGTACATATGATACAGCGCTGTTTAAAATCTGTGACAAAGCAAAAATTCCAAGATTTTCGATGCATATCTTGAGACATACTTTTGCTACCAGATGTATTGAAGCAGGAATGAAACCGAAAACACTTCAGATGTTACTGGGCCATTCGAATATTGGAATTACAATGAACTTATATGTTCATACTACCGAGGAAGAAAAGAAAAAAGAAATGGACTTGGTAGCAGAAGCACTTATGGCAATGTAATGGCCCACTAAATGGCCCACTTGCAAAAATAAGTATGCTGAAATCCCTTGAAATCAAAGGATTTATAGGAGGAAATAGAAAAAATGAAATTAGGAATTGTGGGATTACCGAACGTAGGAAAAAGTACACTGTTCAATTCACTGACAAAGGCCGGTGCAGAATCTGCAAACTATCCATTCTGTACAATTGACCCAAATGTCGGTGTCGTAACAGTTCCGGATAAGAGACTGGATGTGCTTGGAGAGATGTATCATACAAAGAAGATCATTCCGGCAGCAATCGAGTTTGTTGATATTGCAGGACTTGTGAAGGGAGCATCAAAAGGAGAAGGACTTGGAAACCAGTTTCTTGCCAACATCCGTGAGGTTGATGCAATCGTTCATGTAGTAAGATGCTTTGAGAATACGAATATTGTCCACGTAGACGGAAGCATTGATCCGCTGCGTGACATTGAGACAATCAACCTTGAGCTGATCTTCTCAGATCTTGAGGTTCTTGAAAGAAGAATCTCCAAGACAGTGAAGCTTTCAAGAAACGATAAGATGGCGGCGAAAGAGCTGGATCTTCAGAACCGTCTGAAAGCGCATCTGGAAGAGAATAAGATGGCGAAGAGCTTTGTGACAGAGGATGAGGATGAGCAGGCATGGCTTGCAGAGTATAATCTTCTGACAGCAAAACCGGTAATCTTTGCAGCAAATGTATCTGAGGATGATCTTGCGGATGATGGTGTGAACAACGCAGGGGTTCAGGCAGTCCGTGAGTATGCAAAAGCGGAAGACTGCGAAGTGTTCGTAGTATGCGCAGAGATTGAAGAAGAGATTTCTCAGTTAGATGACGATGAAAAATCAATGTTCCTTGAAGATCTTGGATTGGAAGAATCCGGACTTGAGAAGCTGATCAAGGCAAGCTATCATCTTCTTGGACTGATCAGTTATTTGACAGCAGGTGAGCCGGAAGTTCGTGCATGGACAATCAAGAAGGGAACTAAGGCACCACAGGCAGCTGGTAAGATCCATACAGACTTTGAACGTGGATTTATCCGTGCGGAAGTAGTAAGTTATGATGATCTGATGGCATGTGGAACTCATGCGGCAGCGAAAGAAAAAGGATTAGTTCGTCTGGAAGGAAAAGACTATGTCGTTCAGGACGGAGATATCATGCTGTTCAGATTTAACGTTTAACAGATATAGGGAATATGCTTAGAAAACGGTTAGATTCATTGTTTTCTAATTGGAAAAGCAGTAAAAACAGGAATCAGGGACAACTAGATTTGTTCCTGATTTCTGTGGATATGAAAGGAAATAACATAATATGCATTACAATATCAGCTTTCCGAATTTAGGGATTTATCTGGATCATGTAGGAAAAAGCATCAGCATCTTTGGTTTTTCCATTGCTTACTACGGCATGATCATCGGTGCAGCAATTTTGATTGGATTTCTGATTGCCACAGCGGAGGCAAAAAGAACAGGACAAAATCCGGAAGACTATCTGGATATGGGAATTGTCGGAGTGATCGCAGGAATTGCGGGTGCAAGAATCTATTACGTGATTTTCTCCTGGGATTTATATAAAGATAATCTTTTGTCTATCTTTAATCTCAGAGAAGGTGGTCTGGCAATTTATGGCGGCGTGATCGGAGCAGTGAGCGCAGTTTTTGTGATGGCTGCTGTTAAGAAAAAATCACCATTTCAGATTTTGGATACAATTGCACTGGCGCTTCTGAATGGTCAGATGCTTGGACGTTGGGGGAATTTCTTTAACAGGGAAGCATTTGGCGGTTATACAGACGGACTGTTAGCGATGCAGCTTCCGGTCAGTGCTGTCAGAGACAGTGATATTTCAAAAGAGCTTGCCGAACACATCGTGGAGATCGGAGGAGTATCTTACATTCAGGTACATCCGACGTTTTTGTACGAATCCCTGTGGAATCTGGTATTGCTGGTGATCCTATTGCTGATCAGAAAGAGGAAGAAGTTCGAGGGAGAGATTTTTCTGCTGTACTTAGCAGGATATGGGATCGGACGGGCATGGATTGAAGGTCTTAGAACGGACCAGCTCCTGATTCCGGGAACTTCCGTTGCAGTTTCGCAGGTATTAGCAGTAGTATTAGCAGTCGTTTCGGTGATGATGCTTATCATACTTAGGAAAAAAGCAGTGAGCAGGAAACAGCAATAACATTTTGACTAAGGAGCGATATGGATGCAGGAAAAAGAAACATTACAGGAACAGATTGAAATAGCAAGAAAAAGACTGGACGAAGCATATGCCTTTGGTAATGATATTGAAGGATGCTACGAATTGAGCAGAGAAGTGGACCGCATGATCGAGCGGTATTTAGACCT
>ERZ779658.2085-NODE-2085-length-12621-cov-2.299698_pt1 | contig 12621 bp, 15 predicted proteins | sample MGYA00511485_ERZ779658 | MGnify/ENA primary metagenome ERZ779658 (study PRJEB29588, sample SAMEA2162182) | human gut metagenome | biome: human gut; feature: human-associated habitat; material: faeces | place: Denmark | collected 2008/2010 ... | reverse complement strand
GGATGGCTCCACTACCTTAGTTTATTATCAGGAACAGGTCGATAAAGTAGATCCGCTGAAAACAGACAGCGATCTGACCCTGCCGGGCTGGGATGCTTCATACAGCAGGGAAGAATTAAAAGGGATTGTAGCAGAGTATCAGAAATTAAGTGAAGAGGATCTGTGGAACAATCTGGAATATTTTCTGAAAAAAATCATTCCGGTAGCGGCAGAGTATGATGTCAACATGGCAATTCATGAGGATGATCCATGCTGGAGTATTTTTGGACTGCCGCGCATTATTACCGATGAAAAAAATCTTGACCGCTTCTTAAAATTAGTGGATGACAGACACAATGGGATCACACTCTGTACGGGTTCTCTTGGATGCTCCGGACACAACGATGTAGCAAAGATGGCAGCAAAATATGCGGCAATGGGAAGAATTCATTTTGCACATCTGCGCAACGTTGCAGTGCTTGAGAATGGTTTTGAGGAGCGTGCACATCTCTCCAGCTGTGGCTCTCTGGATATGTATGCGATTGTGAAAGCGCTGCATGACAATGGATTTACCGGATATGTGAGACCGGATCACGGAAGAATGATCTGGGGAGAGACCGGAAGACCGGGCTACGGACTCTATGACCGTGCGCTTGGAGCAACCTATATCAACGGATTATTTGAGGCTGTGGAGAAGGCTTCAAAGTAAAAATAAGAATCAGAAAAATAAATACCATAAAAATAAAAATCAGGAGGAAGACGAACATGAAGTTACCATTTCAGATTGATCTGACAGGCAAGGTGGTTGTTGTGACAGGTGCGGGCGGAGTCATCTGCTCCGTGCTTGCGGAGGCAATGGCAATGACCGGCGCAAAGGTAGCGCTGCTCGACTTAAATGAGGATGCGGCAAAAAAGCATGCGGATGACATTACGGCAAAGGGCTATATTGCAAAGGGATACAAGTGCAACGTGCTTGAGAAAGCGAGCGTACAGGCGGCGAGAGACCAGATCGCTGCGGACTTCGGAACCTGCGATATCTTAATCAACGGTGCCGGCGGCAACAACCCGAAAGCGACGACCGACGACGAGTATTTTGTGCCGGAGGATCTCGGACAGATGAAGACATTCTTTGACCTGGATGCGGACGGCGTCTCTTTTGTATTCAGCCTGAACTTCATGGGTACCCTGATTCCGACACAGGTATTTGCGCTTGATATGGTCAACAAAAAAGGTGCGAGCATCATCAACATTTCCTCGATGAACGCTTACACACCGTTGACGAAGATTCCGGCATACTCCGGTGCAAAAGCGGCAATTTCCAACTTTACCGAATGGCTTGCAGTGCATTTTTCCAAGGTGGGTATCCGCTGCAACGCGATCGCACCGGGATTTTTCTCCACACAGCAGAATGCAAAGCTTCTGTTCAATGAGGATGGGACACCGACAGCCAGAACCGGCAAGATTTTAAACAATACGCCGATGGATCGTTTTGGTGAGGTGGAGGAACTGATCGGTTCCGTCCTGTTCCTGGCATGTGAGGAGGCAAGCGGATTTGTCAATGGCGCATGTATTCCGATCGACGGAGCATTTGCGGCATACTCCGGCGTATAAAAGCTTGCAAAGGAGCCGGAAGAGGCGGCAATACATGAGGTGGAACAATGGGGTATTTTGATTTTCAGAAAAAAAGTGATTGTATCGTGTGCATTGACAGCGACGGCTGTGCGATGGACACGATGGAGGTAAAGCACAGAACCTGCTTCGGACCGCAGTGGATCAAAACATTCGGACTGACGGAGCATGAAGCGGAGTGCATGGAGCTTTGGCTTTCTATCAACCTCTACTCCATCACGCGCGGTATCAACCGGTTTAAGGGACTGGCGCTGGCGCTCGCGGAGGTGGAGAAGAGAGGTCTCGGTAACATCGAGGGACTTGCGGAGTATGAGGCATGGACAAAAGAGGCGAAGGAGCTCTCCAACCCGGCGCTGCTTGCGGTGACGCAGAAGAGTGATAACCCGTGTTTTGAAAAAGCGCTGCTCTGGAGCATCCGCACCAACCGCGCGATCCATGCGCTTCCGGCAGAGGACCGGCCGTTTCCGAATGTGAAGTCTGCGATGGATGCGATGGCAAAACAGGCGGATCTGGCGGCGGTGTCGTCCGCGAACCGGGAGGCGGTCGAGGCGGAATGGGGCAGACATCATCTTGCCGAAGACTGCAGTACGCTTCTGACGCAGGAGGCGGGAACCAAGGCTTTCTGCATCGGTGAATTGAGAAAAATGGGGTATGAGCCCGGGCGGATTCTGATGGTCGGCGATGCACCGGGAGACCGGGACGCGGCAGAGAAAAACGGCGTCCGGTTCTATCCGATTCTGGTCGGACATGAGGGGGAGAGCTGGAAACGTCTTTTAGAGGAAGCGTTTCCAAAACTTCTTGCGGGAAGCTTTGATGCGGAATATCAAAAGGAACTGAATCAGGCATTCGAGCGGAATCTCGGTGTTCATGCCGATTCGGAGTGAGAAAGAGAGGGATATTTTAATATGGTAGATATGAAGGCAAAACCGTTTTACCTGTCCGATGAGGACTGTAAATGGGTGGAAGAGACCATCGCGGGTATGACGACCGAGGAGAAGATCGGTCAGCTTTTTTTCAATATGGGATCCTCCAGAGACGAAGAGTATCTGAAGATGACAGTGGACAAGTACCACATCGGCGGTATCCGCTACAACCCGGCAACCGGTGCCGAGGTGCGTGAGCAGAACCGGATTCTTCAGGAGAACAGCAAGATTCCGCTTATCATTGCGTGCAACACGGAGAATGGCGGCGACGGCGCCTTCACTGACGGAACCATGATCGGCCAGCAGACCAAGATCGGTGCGACAAGAGACGCCAGATACGCGTACGAGCTCGGCCGTATGTCCAACAAAGAGGCGGCGGCGATCGGGTGTAATCTCTCCTTTGCCCCGGTCAGCGACATCCTCTACAACTGGGAGAACCCGGTCATCGGACTGCGCACCTATGGAAACGATGTGGACCGCGTGTGCGAGATGACGAAGGCATATATGGACGGCGCACACACCAATGAGGGATTCTGCTGTGCTGCGAAGCATTTTCCGGGCGACGGACTGGACTTCCGCGACCAGCACGTGGCAGACAGCGTCAATGACATGAGCTGTGAGGAGTGGGATGCAAGCTATGGAAAAGTATACCAGAACCTCATTGACAACGGTCTGGAAGCCATCATGGCAGGACACATTATGCAGCCTGCGTACACCAGACATTTTAACCCGGGAATCAAGGATGAGGACATCATGCCGGCAACCCTTTCGCCGGAGCTGATCGAGGGACTTCTGCGCGGAAAGCTTGGTTTTAATGGTATGGTGCTGACCGATGCTTCCCACATGGTCGGACTGACCTGCTGTATGAAGCGCAGCGAGATGCTTCCGCACACGATTGCAGCCGGTGTCGATATGTTCCTTTTTTTCAATGAGATGGATGAGGATTTTGCAAGCATGATGGCGGGCTATGAGAACGGCATCATCACCGAGGAGCGTTTAAATGACGCCCTGCACCGCATTCTTGCTCTGAAAGCACACATGGGACTGCACAAAAAAGCGAAAAATGAGATCGTTCCTCCGGTGGAGGTGATGGAGCAGCGAAGAGCACAAGGCGATGGCAAGAGAAATCTCCGAGAAAGGAATCACTCTCGTAAAATACAAGGACGAGGATGTGCTTCCGATGATCCCGAGCCGTTACAAGCGCATCATGATCGTCTCCGTCAGCGGATTATCCGCGGGCGTGATGGGAACCATGATGGCAAAATATATGGGCGGCGGCAAGAAGAGCCCGGCAGAGCGTCTGCGTGACAAGCTGATCGAGAAGGGCTTTGACGCATTTATCTACGAGAGCCCGCTCGACGCACTTGCAAAGCGTGCAGCAGCAGGAGAAAAAGTGGACATCAATATGTACTTTGCCGGAAAGACGCCGATCAAGGATTTCGTCGAAAATCAGGATCTGATCATCACACTGGTGGACATTGCAGGTGGTTTCCAGCCGGTGGCAAGACCGGGCTTCGGCATGAGCAAGGGCGGCGGAGAGATCCCGTGGTATGTTCATGAACTTCCGGTTATCGTGATCGGATGCGGACAGCCGTTCGTACTGGCAGACATTCCGCAGGCGAGAACGTATATCAACACTTACGACAGCGCGGATCAGACGTTTGATGCGCTCATCGAGAAGCTGATGAGCGGCAGCGACGCATTTATCGGGGAGGACCCGGTGGATGCCTACTGCGGACTGTGGGATACGCACCGGTAGGGGCTTACGCAAAAGGATCAGGATATACAGGCACTTGGGTCGTAATGACCCGGGTGCCTTTTTTAGAGGTAATTTGATTGAGCATATGGATATGAAGTGCTATACTAACAGTGATAAGAAGAGAAGGCTGTTCTTCATATTGTCATAAAGGAGAGCTTGCTTATGATGGCGGATGAAAAAATTAAAAATTCCAGTGAACTCGAGTTTGTTGTATTTTGTATCGAAAATGTAGCGGCAAAACTGGGGATGGATGCAGAGCGTGTGTATCAGGCGTTTGCCGAAAAAAGTGATATTCTAAGTGGTTATATTGTGCCGGAATATGAAGTGCTGCATACACAGAGCCGGGAATATATCGTAGATGATCTTATTGATGTGATGAAAGAAAGGGGCGTGGAAGTATGATTCTCTACCATGGTTCTTTTGGAAAAGACGCGACAGATTATGATCTCGTTGTTGGCGGTGTTGCCAATGATAAGGTATTCAATACGGTGGAATTGTTTTTTGATGGATGGATTGATAAAGCGGAGGCTATCAAACGTCTTCGTTATGAAAAACCGAATGTGCAAATTTGTTTCCGCACAGAGAGAGCACTGTCTCTCCTGCATTTTGAAGGGAGTGAAATTGTATGACAGCAAATCCGATTTTACTTCAAAAAAATATAGCCGTGTCATTGCGTGTTTTGCAAAACGGCAGGGAATTTCACTGGATGTGGCATTGGAGTTCTTTTATCATTCCGAGGTATATCAACTGATCCGTGATGGCGTATCGGATATGCACTGTATGAGCGATGCGTATCTGGCAGAAGAACTGGAGCAGGAATACGCCGGTAAAATGCCGGATGCCAAGGGTGGCATTTTTTGATATGTTTTTACAAAAGGCAATTTGTATGAGTTTTTATTTATAGACCTAATATCGTGAAACAACCATAGCTTTTAAAAACTTCTTTTGCCCATTTATTTGCTTCTTCGTATACCTCTTTTGAAATATTATCTTTTGAAGATATGAGAGTTCCTATTTTTATCCATTCATCAGCCGTAATTTCTGTCTCTCCGAAAGGATCATATTTAGGAACACATACTACGAGTGCAGCTATAAATTCCTTTGCCTGAAACATTATATTATCATGTAAAGATATGGAATCCTCTTTCCAAAATGTTTTGCCATCCCATCGTCCTTTGTAAAATTCATGGTAACAAGTGCCATCCCTTTCGCGATCTGTTACAAAATATTTCATAGCATTTCCTCCACAAATCCCACTCGTATGTGTAAAACCTGTAGTTCTGTTATTTTATCAATTTATCTACAGTATGTCAAAAAATATGAGTACAGTAACAAACCGAGGCAAACCTTTGCGGTTTGCCTCGGTTTCATAAAATCCAACGGAAATACATATCCTACAGATACTTCTTGATCTCCTCGATCAGTGCGGTATACTCTTCATCCGAGAGGAACTTCTGCTGTGGATTCATAGCGAAGACGCCGCCCCACTCATACTCGTCTGTATACTTCGGAACGAGGTGGAAGTGCAGGTGATGACCGGTATCGCCATAAGCGCCGTAGTTCACTTTCTGCGGATGGAATGCCTGATGCAGTGCCTCGGCAACATGGTTGATGTCCTCGATGTAAGCGGCACGTTCCTCGGCGGTCAGCTCCGTGATCTCACTCACGTGCTTCTTGTGTGCAACGATGACACGTCCCCTGTGGCTCTGCTCCTTAAAAAGATATACCTTGGAGGAAGGAAGTTCACAGATCTTGATGCCGAATGCGGCTACCAGATCACCTTCCATGCAATATGCGCAATTCTGATCTGTCATGATGTTCTCCTTATTTCTGGTTGAAGTGTACAGCAAATCCGGCGATCTCATCCTTTAAGTAAGCAACGGTAAGCTCACCCTTGTCATTGTATTTGAAGGAAGACTCATCGAAAGCAAAGCCTCTCTTCTCCAGATGATAGATGGCACGATCCAGATAATTTGTCTGGATGCAGATGTGACCGTGTGTTCCGCGGCCCGGATTCTTCATCATCTCGATTAAGGAACCAACGAACATGGAACTGTTGCCAACCTTGACATCCTGTCCAAGTAAAGTTGCGAACTTTGCGGACTCTGTGGAAGCAACTTCCTCAGATGCATTGTTGACACCTACATGCAGGAGCTTGAATCCAAGCATGGTAGCAACTGCCTCTTTGGTGAGAGCGGTGATGCCTGCCCAGTCCTTTGCTGCGATCATGTCTTTGTTTACCATCCAGGAACCGCCGCATGCGATGATCTTCTTGAAATCAAGATAGTTCGTCAGGTTCTTAGCGTTGATACCGCCGGTCGGCATGAATTTCATCTTGGTGTACGGAGCAGCCATGGATTTAATCATGTTCAGTCCGCCAGCAGCCTCTGCCGGGAAGAATTTTACAACCTCAAGACCAAGCTCGATTGCAACTTCCACATCGCTCGGGTTTGAGCAGCCAGGAGTTACCGGAATACCCTTGTCCACGCAGTATTTTACAACCTTCGGGTTTAAGCCCGGGCTGACGATGAACTTCGCACCTGCGTTTACCGCACGGTCAACCTGCTCGGTAGTAAGAACGGTACCTGCGCCGACTAACATCTCCGGGAACTGCTCGGACATGATGCGGATGGACTCCTCAGCAGCAGCGGTACGGAAGGTAACCTCAGCACACGGAAGACCGCCGTCACATAAAGCTTTTGCCAGAGGTGCGGCATCCTCTACATGATCCAGTGCGATGACCGGGATAATACCAATCTTGGAAAACTCTTCTAATACTTTGTTCATGATTCTTCTCCTTTTACTTATCATTCATGTTCCATAATGCGGAACTATGTTTCATGTAATGGTACAAAATTATTATAACATGTGGAAAAACCTTGTCAACCGATTCAAGAAACAAAATCGTGTATTTTCCATAAAACAAAACGCCGGGACAGCAGAGATTCCAGAGTTGACTTTCGGACAGCGGTCATGGTATGATAACAAGGCAGTTCCGCAATACGGAACGACAGATTGAATGATGAAACTGACTGAGATACAGCATGGGAGATACTATGGCAGAAGAGAGAGAAGCGAAAAATCCGGTACAGTCGGCAGAGCGTATTTTTCAGGTGATGGAGACGCTTGCGGACCACGGGGAGATGGGACTGATGGAACTTAGCACGGCGCTGGATCTGCACAAGAGCACTGTACACAGACTGTTAATGTCTCTTATTTATATGGGATACGCAAAGCAGGATGAGGCGACGCAGAAATATATGCTTTCCTATAAGGTGGTCAACATGGCGGGAAAGATCCTCGAGCGGATGGATATTCTGCAGGTGGCAAAGCCGTATATGGAACGTCTCTCGGACCTGTCCGGGGAAGCGGTGCATCTGGTGCAGCGCGAGGGCAACCATATCTTATATATATACAAGATCGAGGCGAAGGTCGGAACAATCCGCATGGTGTCCCATGTGGGAATGGTACATCCGATGTACTGCTCTGGTGTCGGCAAAGCGATCATGGCGACGCTTCCGGACGAGGAAGTCAAAAAGATCTGGAATGAGAGCATTATTGAGAAAAAAACGGACAAGACGATCACGGATTTCTCGCAGATGCAGGAAGTATTGGATGAAGTGCGGCAGAATGGCTACGCGCTGGACGATGAGGAGAACGAAAAGGGCGTCCGCTGCATCGCAGCCTGCCTGCACGGCTACCAGAAAGAGGTAAAATACGCGTTCAGTATTTCTGGACCGACCAGCCGCATGACGAGAGAGCGCGTCAGGGAACTTGCGGTGGATGTGAAAAAAGTACAGGAAGAACTGTCGAGAGAGCTTGGCTATTACAAATCTTAAGATTGAATTTTCAAAAATAAAATTCAAAAGAAAAACATCGGCTGCGGGAATAAAAGGAAAGCGCCAGGGTCATACTATCCTTGAAAACAGAAGTGATTCTGAGAAAAAGGAGAATATGACTATGAGAAAGTGGAGAACACTGCTTGCAGGACTGGTACTTACTTTCGCGGTGAGCGCGATGGCTGCCTGCGGTACGAACAATGACAAAGTCAATGATACGACGAACGGAACCGGCACGGAGAGCACCGTAGACGGAACCGGCACAAACGGAACAACCAACGGCACGACCAACGGCACAAACGGAACAACCAACGGCACAGTGAACGATACCAATGGAACTTTAAACGATAACGGTGCGATGGACAACAACGGCGCAGCTGATAACAACGGAAACGGCAATGTTGTGGACGACGTGGTAGACGGTGTCGGTGAGGCTGGAAAGGATGTCATCAACGGAGTGGAGAACGGTGTGGATGATCTGACCGGCAATGACAATAATAACAACGGAACCACAGATAATAACGGAAACGGCAGATAGAGCGCGTTTTACGGATGAGGGAAATAGAGAATGGCGAAAGCAAAAGAGGCTTTCGCCATTTTTGATGAATTCCTAAAATAACTATGAAATCTCCGTAATTTCCTTGTGATTAAACAATGTTTGCATTATAATGAACCTAAATTTCATGATAGAAAGCGAATAGGGGATATTAGTGTGAAAAATAAGATTTTTCACACGCAAGATTTGTGCTTCGCACAAACTTGAGATGCGCTTAGAAGCAGCGCAAGAATGGAGGATTAGTATGAATCACAATGATTTCAGAGAGATTATAGATGATGCGCCGGAGACGGGCGCAGATACAAATACAGGAACTGCAGGCAGCAGACAGCCGGGAAGCGCGGATAACGGTGTGCCGGCGGGAAACGCGGCTCACGGTGCGCAGACGGGAAGTGAGGCTCCCCGTGCAGAAGATGTGGCGGAGCATGAGAGCACATCAGGCACCGGAGAGGTGACACAGAGTTCCGCTTCGGATGACACAGACCGGAATCAGGACACGGAGTATGAGGACATCTGCTATATCTGTAGACGCCCGGAACATATTGCGGGAAAGATGATCCGTATTCCGAACAATATCTGCATCTGCCAGGACTGTATGCAGAAGACGTTTGACAGCATGAACGGAAGCGGTTTTTCCATGGATGATATGATGAATATGAACATGGGAAGAATTCCGAACATCAGCATGATCAATCTGTCGGATCTGCAGGGCGGACTGCCGAACAATCAGAAGCTGAAGAAGAAAAAGCCGAAGGCGCAGTCGGAGCCGGTTATCGACATTAAGAAGATCCCGGCACCGCACAAGATCAAGGCGTCGCTCGATGAATATGTGGTCGGACAGGAGCAGGCGAAAAAGGTGATGTCGGTTGCGGTCTATAATCATTATAAACGCGTGCTGACGGATACTATGGACGATATTGAGATTGAGAAGTCCAATATGCTGATGATCGGACCAACCGGCTGTGGTAAAACATATCTGGTGAAAACACTTGCAAGGCTGTTGCAGGTGCCGTTAGCGATCACAGATGCAACGTCCTTGACTGAGGCGGGATATATTGGTGATGACGTGGAAAGTGTTTTGTCGAAATTGCTTGCTGCGGCAGACAATGACGTGGAAAAAGCAGAGCGAGGCATTGTTTTTATCGACGAGATTGATAAGATCGCCAAGAAGCAGAATTCCAAGAGTCGAGATGTCAGCGGCGAGTCAGTACAGCAGGGAATGTTGAAGCTGTTAGAGGGTGCCGATGTGGAAGTGCCGGTAGGCGCAACGAATAAAAATGCCATGGTGCCAATGACAACAATTAATACGAGAAATATATTGTTTATCTGCGGTGGCGCATTTCCGGAGCTGGATAAAACGATCAAAAATCGTTTGACCAAACAGTCCGCAATTGGTTTTATGTCAGAACTCAAAGACAAATATGATGATGATGCCAATATTTTGGAGCAGGTGACAACAGAGGATTTGCGGGAATTTGGTATGATTCCGGAGTTTTTGGGACGTCTTCCGGTGGTGTTTACGCTCCAGGCAATGACGGAGGATATGCTGGCACAAGTACTTACACAGCCTAAAAATGCGATTTTGAAGCAATATCAGAAACTACTTGCTTTAGATGAGGTGGATCTGCAATTTGATGATGGTGCAATCCGTGCGATTGCTAAGCAGGCGGCAGAGAAAAAGACAGGCGCGCGTGCTTTGCGTGCGATCATTGAGAAATTCATGCTGGATATTATGTATGAGATCCCGAAAGATGATCTGATCGGTCGCGTGACGATCACGGAAGATTATATTAATCATGAGGGGGCGCCTCGTATTGAAATGCGGGAAAGCGGAGAAGCGAAATTATTGACACAACGACAAGAATAATATGATCACGGTGAGCATATATATAGAAGTGATTGTATTTCCTTGTGAGGTGAAATACCTATGACCGACTGTGAACAGCAGATTTATTCCAATGAATATCAGGATTATTTGATAGAACACACTGGTGACGAAGCATTGATCAAGCAGTGGTATGGTACGGATTGTGTACAATTCGCCAGCCGGAGGTTTGCAGTGATCTATCAAGCGGCAACAGTTGAGGATGCGGGAATTCGTGCACGTTTTCTACAAAGGCCGCGTTGCTACGGTCTGCTCTCCTCGGAACAAATATTGAACGAAATAGGAGTGTCGGCAGTCAGAAGACTTCCGGCACTCGAATTGTTTGGAAATGGTGTATTGGTAGGGTTTGTCGACACGGGGATCGATTATACGCACCCGGCGTTTATGAATGCAGACGGGACTAGCAGGATCTTAAGTATATGGGATCAAACGATAGAAGGTGGTGAGAAGAAGCCGAAAGGTTTTGCGTATGGCTGTGAGTATAGCAATGAACAGATCAATGAAGCAATCTCGGCGAGCAATCCTTATGAGATCGTTCCGAGCCGAGATACGGAGGGGCATGGAACATTTATGGCAGGAGTTGCCTGTGGAAACGAGACGGAAGATGGGCAATTTTCAGGAGTGGCACCTTCTGCAGCAATCTGTGTTGTGAAATGTAAGCAGGCAAAACAAAATTTAAGAGATTATTATCAGATATCCTCGGAAATTACTTGTTTTAGTGAAGCAGATTTGATTTTGGGCGTTTGTTACCTCTGGCGGCAAGCAGTGCAAATGCGAATGCCTCTTGTGTTGTGCCTTGGTGTTGGTACGAATTTGGGAGGTCATGTCCGTGGCGGTGTGATTGGAGAATTACTGCGGGATTATGGGGATTATCGCGGTACTTTTGTGGTAACGGCAGCAGGGAATGAGGCGAACACAGCGAGACACTATGGCGTTATTTTGCAGGGAGGCAGCGAAGAGGTTGAGTTAGAGGTTGCCGAGGGAAGAGACGGATTTGTGATGGAGCTGTGGAGCGATGCAACGCAGGTATTTTCGATAGGTTTGATCTCACCAAGCGGCGAATATAGCGGAAAAACGGTGCCGAGACAGGCAGAAAAGCGAGTGATTTCTTTCCTATTTGAAAATACAGTCGTGGAAATTCAGAATCTTTTGATCGATCAGGAAAACGGGGACGAATGCATTTTGCTGCGTTTTTTGCAGCCGCAGGAAGGTGTTTGGAAAATTCGTGTTTTTAATGAACAAAATATGCCGGGCAGATTTCATATATGGCTGCCGATGTACGAATTACTTCCGGGAGATACACGATTTTTGCGTTCAGATCCCAATACGACAATCTGTGATCCGGCGAATAATCTTGGAGTTATTACAGTGGCTTATTATGACTCAACAACGCGCGGCATTGCAGTTGATTCCAGCCGTGGTTACAGTCGTGATGATTACATCAAGCCGGACGTGGCGGCACCGGGCATTCAGGTTTTAGGACCAATTGCATTTACCGGAATGACGCCGGCAGATACGCAGAGACAGCGAGCGGAAGAGGCACGTTATGGTATGCGAAATGGTTCCAGCATTGCTGCAGCTTTGACGGCGGGCACAGTAGCCCTACTGGCAGAATGGGGAATTGTGAAACGCAACGACTTGTCCATGGATACGACAACTATTAAAAAGTATTTGATCCGGGGGACAGATCGGACAGGGCGCGAGTTTCCAAATCGAATGTGGGGATATGGATTTCTGAATCTATATGGGGTGTTTGATGCACTTCGTCCGAAGTAAGTGCTTTTACATCGCGCAAAAGTACGCGGTAACGCAGATAGGCAGCGTTCAATTGATAGATGTAACTGTCGATCAAGTCAGGCTCCTGCACAGAATCCAGCCCGGCATACGCATCTGTCAGATTTTTTTGTGCTTCTAATAATGATTTTTTAAGGAACTTTTCTTTTTTGGGAAGTTCCTTTTTCTTTTCCAATAATCTCATGGCTACATTCATCCTTTCTACCTCCATCTTTTGTAATAGTATAGACCAAATACTGTTAATTTATTCCTGTCCT
>ERZ779658.2064-NODE-2064-length-12722-cov-3.002842_pt1 | contig 12722 bp, 11 predicted proteins | sample MGYA00511485_ERZ779658 | MGnify/ENA primary metagenome ERZ779658 (study PRJEB29588, sample SAMEA2162182) | human gut metagenome | biome: human gut; feature: human-associated habitat; material: faeces | place: Denmark | collected 2008/2010 ... | reverse complement strand
CCAGCCGCAGCGGGCGGATATGGCCCGCATATATGGTGACATTACGGAAAGTATCCGATTAAGATAGAACTTATACGCCAATTTGGGAGAAACAGATATGGCAAAGCAAACTGAACTGGAGCTGACTGCCCAGCAGGCAGCGCAGCCGGAAGAAACCCCGGCAAAAAAAACTGCCGCAAAAAAGACTGCAGCGAAAAAACCGGCAGCAAAAAAAGCAACCACGAAAAAGACAACGACCAAAACCAAGGCAGCTAAGGCAGAGGACGGCGAAACCGCAGCCAAAAAACCTGCCGCAAAGCGCACCACCAAAAAGACCGAAGCAAAGCCCGGCACCAAGCTGGTGATCGTGGAATCCCCGGCCAAGGCAAAGACCATTGGCAAATACCTGGGCCGCGGCTATACTGTAACGGCCAGCATGGGCCATATCCGGGACCTGCCCGCCAGCACGCTGGGCATTGATGTGGAACATGGCTATACCCCCAAGTATATTACCATCAAAGGCAAGACCGCGCTGGTCAAGGACCTGAAAGCCGAAGCGAAAAAAGCACAGACCGTCTATCTGGCAACCGACCCGGACCGTGAAGGCGAGGCAATCAGCTGGCATCTGGCCAATGTGCTGGGGCTGGACCCCACCGCCCCCAACCGCGTGACCTTTGACGAGATTACCAAAAAGGGCGTGCAGGAGGGTATGGCCCACCCGCGCACCATTGATATGGATCTGTTCAACGCCCAGCAGGCCCGGCGCGCGCTGGATCGCCTGGTGGGTTATAAGCTCAGCCCGTTTTTGTGGCATAAGGTGCGCCGCGGGCTTTCGGCTGGCCGCGTGCAGAGCGTGGCGGTGCGCATTATCCGCGACCGCGAGATCGAAATTGAAAACTTTAAGCCCGAAGAATACTGGAACATTGACGCCAACCTGAAGCCCCGCCAGAGCGGCTGTGCGTTCAACGCACGGCTGACAGCCCAGGCGGACGGCACCAAGCTGGTGGTGAAAAATAAAAAACAGGCGGATGCCATTCTGGCCGCGTTGGACGGCAAACCCTACACCGTGACCCGTGTGGATAAGGGCCAACGCCGCCGCCAGCCGCAGCCACCGTTCATCACCTCCACCCTGCAGCAGGATGCCAGCCGCGCACTGGGTTTTTCGGCCACCCGCACCATGCGTGCCGCCCAGCGCCTGTATGAAGGTATGGAGGTGCACGGCTATGGCCAGATCGGTCTGATCACCTATATGCGTACCGACAGTCTGCGCATTGCGGACGAAGCCGCCGCAGCCGCTAAGACCTTTATCGGCAAGACCTGGGGCGAAAATTACGTCTGCAACAAAAAGCGCGTCTGGAAATCCCGCTCCGCCACAGCGGCGCAGGATGCCCACGAAGCCATCCGCCCCTCAATGCCGGAACTGACGCCGGACCAGGTGGAGGGCAGCATCTCCGGCGATGAAGCCAAGCTGTACCGCCTGATCTGGAGCCGCTTTATGGCATCCCAGATGGCAGACTGCCTGATGGATACCGTTTCGGCCAACATCACGGCGGGGGATTATATCTTCCGCGCATCGGGTTTCCATGTAACGTTTGACGGCTTTACCGCTTTGTATGAGGAAGCCACCGACGATAAGCAGAAGAAAGAAACCGCCCTGCCCCCGCTGGAAGTGAGCCAGGACCTGAAACTGAACAAGCTTTCGGCGGAGCAGAAATTCACCCAGCCGCCGCCGTACTATACTGAAGCAACGCTGATCCATGCGCTGGAAGAAAACGGTATTGGCCGCCCTTCCACCTATGCGCCGATCATTACCACCATTGTGGACCGCGGCTATGTGGAAAAGGAGCAGAAAAAGCTCAAAACCACCCCGCTGGGCCGCGCGGTGAACCAGGTCATGCTGGAACAGTTCCCCGATATCGTGGACCCGACATTCAGTGCCGATATGGAGAAAAAGCTGGACGTTGTGGAAGCCGGTAAGGCGGACTGGGTCAAAACAGTGGACGATTTCTACCAGGGCTTTGAAAAAAGCTTGGAAGCCGCCGAAAAGAACATGGAGGGCAAAAAGATCAAAGTGGAGGATATCCCCACCGACGAGATCTGCGAAAAATGCGGCCGCCCCATGGTGATCAAAAGCGGGCGGTACGGCAAGTTTGTGGCGTGCTCCGGCTTTCCGGAGTGCCGCAACGCCCACCCCATTGTAAAGGATACCGGCGGCCTGTGTCCGCTGTGCGGCGGCCATATGCTGCTGCGCAAAAGCGCCAAGGGCCGCGTGTATTACGGCTGCAGCAACTACCCCACCTGCAACTTTATGACATGGGATGAACCCGTGCCGGAAACCTGCCCCCACTGCGGCAAAACGCTGTTCAAGCGCCGCGGCCAGCTGTACTGCGCCAAAGAGGGCTGCGGGTTTGTGAAGAATATCGAAAAGACAAACGCGGAGAAATAACGCATGCAAATCAAAATCATCGGTGCCGGGCTGGCCGGGTGTGAAGCCGCCCTTTGGCTGGCGGACCACGGCGTGCAGGTGGACCTGTACGAGCAAAAGCCGGTCAAGTTTTCGCCTGCGCACAAAAGTGCAGGCTTTGCGGAGCTGATCTGCTCCAACTCCCTCAAGGCGGAACGGCCGGATTCGGCTTCCGGCCTGCTGAAAATTGAAATGCGCATGATGGGGTCCCACCTGCTGGATGCTGCCGAGACCGCCCGCGTGGCGGCTGCGCGGACGCGAACCGCGTCGAGGCAGGCGGTGCACTGGCGGTGGACCGTGATGTGTTTTCCACCGCCGTGACGGAAATGGTGGAAAAGAACCCCAATATTACCGTTCACCGCGAGGAAGTGACCGCGCTGGACGAAAGCGTTCCGGTGCTGGTGGCTTCCGGCCCGCTGACCGAGGGTGCGCTGGCGGAGCAGATTGCCGCGCTGACCGGCAGCCACCGGCTGAGCTTTTTTGACGCCGTGGCTCCCATTGTGAGCGCCGAAAGCCTGGATATGGAAAAGATCTTTGCGGCGTCCCGCTACGGGCGCGGTGAAGCCGATTACCTGAACTGCCCATTCAACAAATTGGAATATGAAACGTTTTATAACGAATTGTTGAACGCGGAGCGCGCCCCTCTGCATGACTTTGATGGGGAGCTGACGGTGTACGAAGGCTGTATGCCTATTGAGGTGATGGCGGGCCGCGGGGCGGATACCATGCGCTATGGCCCGCTGCGCCCGGTGGGCCTGCGGGACCCGCGCACCGGCCACCGCCCCTGGGCCAACGTACAGCTGCGCGCCGAAAACACCGCCCGCACGCTGTACAATATCGTTGGTTTCCAGACCAATTTGAAATGGGGCGAGCAGAAGCGCGTTTTTTCGATGATTCCCGGCCTGGAACATGCAGAGTTCATCCGCTATGGCGTGATGCACCGCAATACTTTTTTGGAAAGCCCGGCGGTGCTGACCAAGGGGCTCTACCTGAAAGAGCACCCCAACGTGTTTTTTGCCGGGCAGATCACCGGGTTTGAGGGCTATATGGAAAGCGCGGCTTCCGGCCTGCTGGCAGCGCGCAATTTGTACGCCCGTTTGCAGGGCAGAGAGCTGCCGCCCCCGCCGACCACAACGATGTGTGGCGCACTGATCGATTATATCACCACCCCCAACAAGGACTTCCAGCCCATGGGTGCCAACATGGGCATTCTGCCGCGCACCGAAGAGATTGACACCATCCGGGATAAGCGCGAACGGTATATGGCACTTTCTGATGCTGCACAGGCCGCCATGCGGGCATGGGCAGCCGAAGCGGAACACTGAGGTGGATTATGAAAATTTTACTGGACGCAATGGGTGGCGATAACGCCCCGAAATCGACCGTACAGGGCGCAGCCGATGCGGTAAAAGAGTTTGGCGATGGCATGACCCTGGCCCTGCTGGGTGATGAAGCCAAGATCAAGGCCGCTGCCCAGGAGCTTGGCGTGGACCTGACCCCCTTTGAGCTGATTCACTGCACCGAGGATGTGGATATGCACGATGACCCGGTCAAGGCCGTGCGCCACAAAACGGATTCCAGCCTGGTCAAAGGCCTGACGATGCTGAAAAACGGCGAGGCGGATGCCTTTGTTTCCGCCGGTTCCACCGGCGCGCTGCATGTGGGCACCAGTTTGATCGTGCGCACCGTCAAGGGGGTCAAGCGCCCGGCGCTGGCTACCTGCATGCCGGGCAAAAAGCAGCCGTTTTTGCTGCTGGACTGCGGCGCAAACGCCGAATGCCGTGCCGAGATGCTGAATGCCTTTGGCACCATGGGCAGCGTGTACATGAATAAGGTCATGGGCCGCAAGGGCCCCGCCGTCGCGCTGGTGAACAACGGCGCCGAGGACACCAAGGGCACCCCGATGTACCGCGAAGCCCATGGCCTGCTGAAAGCAAACCCGGCCATCCGCTTTGTGGGCAACATTGAGCCGCGTGATATTATGGCTGGTGAGGTGGACGTTATCGTCTGCGACGGCTTTGTGGGCAATGTGGTGCTGAAGCTGACCGAGGGTGTGGCAGGTACTTTGCTGGGCATGCTGAAAGATATCTTTATGCAGAGCATTGTGACCAAGCTGTGCTACCTTGGCGTAAAAAGCGGGCTGCGCAATCTGAAGCACATGATGGACTCTGAGGAGATCGGCGGCGCACCGCTGCTGGGCGCGGCAAAGCCGGTCATCAAGGCACACGGTTCCAGCAAGGCCAAGGGCATCAAGAACGCCATCCGCCAGGCAAAGCTGTGCGTTGCCAATGACCTGTGCGGCACCATGCAGAGCGCCCTGGCCGAAGTGGCCGCCAAGGCCGCAGCAGAAAAGACAGACGCGGAATAAAACGGCATATCGTGCGAAAATTGAAATGTTATGCCCGCCCATTGGAAATGGCCGGTACCAAAATATAGGCAGCGGGCGCACAATGTGCGCCCCTACGGGATAGCCGCAAAACCAAATCCCATTGCAGGGGCGGGCATTGCCCGCCCGGCCTGCAAAATATCCCGATATACAATCGCAAAACAGAGAGAACGAAAGGTAAGGCAATCTTATGACCACGCGTACCCCTGAGGAATTGGAAGAAAAGCTGCATTACCATTTTAAGAATAAAGAACTGCTCATCACGGCGCTGACCCACAGCTCTTACGCCAACGAGAGCAAAACCCCTACGCTGTATAACGAGCGGCTGGAATTTTTGGGCGACAGTGTGCTGTCCGTTGTGGTGGCAAACTATCTGTTCCACCATTCCACCCGCCCGGAGGGCGAACTGTCCCGCATGCGCGCTTCGCTGGTCAGCGAGGATGCGCTGTTCCAGTTTGCGCAGGAGATCGACCTGGGCTCTTACCTGCGGCTGGGCCGCGGCGAGGAGCTGGGCGGCGGGCGCTGCCGCCCCAGCGTGGTTTCGGATGCGTTTGAAGCCACCATTGCCGCTTTGTTCCTGGACGGCGGCATTGAGACCGCCCGCAACTTTATCCTGCCGTTCATCACGGAGGGCAAAACCGCCGAGGATGACCACAAGACCGCCCTGCAGGAAGTGGTGCAGAAACACCCGGACGACCGCCTGACCTACACCGTGACAGGGGAATCCGGCCCGGCGCATGATAAGCGGTTCCAGGTTACTGTGGCGCTGAACGGCAAGGCGCTGGCTGTGGGCGAAGGCCGCAGCAAAAAGGCTGCGGAACAGCAGGCTGCCAAAGCGGCGCTGACCAAGCTGGAACAGCAGGCATAAAAAGGGGCATCTATGCGCTTAAAAGAACTTGAGATACAGGGCTTCAAGTCCTTCCCGGATAAAACGCGGATCACCATTGGCGAAGGCATTACCGGTGTTGTGGGGCCGAACGGCTCCGGCAAAAGCAACATTTCGGATTCCATCCGGTGGGTTCTGGGCGAAACCAGCTCCAAACAGCTGCGCGGTGCGGGCAAGATGGAGGACGTTATTTTTGGCGGCACCCAGACCCGCGGCGCAATGGGTTATGCGGCGGTATCGCTGACCATTGATAACTCCGATCATGGGCTGGAAATGGACGCGGACGAAGTAACCATTGGCCGCCGCTATTACCGCAGCGGGGAGAGCGAGTATACCATCAACGGCCAGAGCGTGCGCTTAAAAGATGTGTACGAGCTGCTGCTGGATACCGGCCTTGGGCGCGATGGCTACGCCATTGTGGGTCAGGGGCGCATTGCGGAGATCGTTGGTGCAAAATCCACCGAGCGGCGCGAGATTTTTGAGGAAGCATCTGGCATTGCCAAATACCGCTACCGCAAAAATGAAGCCGAACGCCGCCTGGCCGCGGCGGAGGGCAATCTGGAACGCCTGCGGGATATTCTGGGGGAGCTGGAAAAGCGGGTTGGACCCCTGAAACGCGACAGCGAAAAGGCGGAGCAGTTCCTGGCATATTCCGAGACCCGCAAGGGGCTGGAAATTACCCTGTGGGTGGATTCAATCCGCCGCGCACAGGATACGGTGCGGGACCAGCAGCGCAAGTATGAGGCGGCGGAAAGCGACTATGCACGCATTTCCCGCCAGCTGGATGAATTTGACACCCGTACCGAAGCCCTGCGCGCCGAAGCCCAGCAGCTGATGCTGCAGGTGGAGGAAGCGAACGCTGAGATCCGCACCATTACCGAGCAGAACGCCGGGAGCGAAAGCCAGCTGGCAGTTTTGCAGAACGAAACCGAACACGCGAACGAGCAGATCCGCAGCGCCAGCGATGAGCTGACCCGCGCCGGGGAAGGCGCAAAGGGGATTGCGCAAGAAGCGGACGAGCACAAAGCGGAAATCACCCAGCTGCAAACCGTGCTGCAAAATCTGGATGCCGAGGCGGACAAGCTGCGCCAGCAGCTGAACACGCTGGAACAGCAGGCGCTGCAAAGCGGTGAGCGGCGGGAGATCGTGAGCGCCGCCATGGCCCGCATGCAGCAGAATGCCACTACCCTGCAGGTGCGGGGTGCGGGGCTGCAATCCGCCGTGGAAGCGGCCCGCGCCCAGCTGAACGGCCTGAAAAACCAGGAAGCCGCCGCGGGTGATGTGGCACAAAAACTGACCGAGGAACGGGACGCTGCTGCCGAGCACCTGAAAGAGTGCGAGGAAGCTGTGACCCGCAACGATAACATCCGCTCCGGCTTGAAGCTCAAGCTGGAAAGCCGGCACCGCCAGCAGGCGGAAGCCGCTGAAGCTTTGCAGAAGGCCGCAGCGGACAAAAACAACACCGCCCAGCGCATCCGCATTCTGGAGGATCTGGAGCGCAACATGGACGGCTATCAGCAGAGCGTAAAAGCCGTCATGCGCGCCGCGGGCGGTGGGCGGCTGCGGGGCATCATCGGCCCGGTGGCCGGTATCCTGAGCGTGCGCAAGGGGTATGAAATTGCCATCGAGACGGCGCTGGGGTTTGCCTTACAGAACATTGTGGTGCAGGACCAGGGCTGCGCCCGCGCGGCCATCACCTTTTTGAAGGAAGAACGCGCCGGACGTGCAACCTTCCTGCCGCTGGATACCGTGCAGGGCAGCCGATTCAATGGCCGTCTGACCGGTACGGCGGAGGTGGCCGCCGACCTGGTGGAGACCGCCCCCCAGTACCAGCATATTATTGATAACCTGCTGGGCCGCATTATTGTGGTGGAGGATCTGGGCGAAGCGTCGGTGGTGGCCAAAAATCTTGGCTACCGCAACCGCATTGTCACAATGGACGGCCAGGTCATCAACGCAGGCGGTTCCTTTACCGGCGGTTCCACCGCGCGCAGCGTGGGTGTGTTCAGCCGCAAGCAGGAACTGGACGAACTGCGTGCCAAGGTGCTGAAACTGGACGAGCGCCGCGCAGCAGCCGAAAAGGAAGCCGCCGCCCGCAAGGCGGAGGTGGATAACCTGACCGCCCAGCTGGCCGGTGCCGAGAGCGAGGGCATGACCGCCGCTGCGGCCCGCCTGAAAGCCGAGATGGAGCTGGATCAGCTGAACACCGCGCTGGAAGAGGGCAAGAATGCTGCCGCCCACCGCGGGCAGGAGATCGCCGCGCTGGAACAGCAGCTGCGGGAGAACACTGCGGCCGCCGCCCAGGCAGAAAACGCCCGCAAACAGGCGGAAGCCGAGATTGAAACGCACCGCAAAGAGCTGGAAAGCCTGGGCGCTTCCACCAGCGATGTGACCCGCCAGCGGGAGGAAGCATCGCAGAAACTTTCGGATAACCGAATGCAGAAGCTGCGCACCGAGAAGGACCTGAGCCTGCACGAAGCAGCGCTGGAAACCCTGAAAGGCCGCAGCGGCGAAGCCGAAGCCCGCGTGCGGGAACTGCAGGCCAATGTGACCGCCGCCAAAGAGCGCATTGCCGCCAATGAGCTGCGCGCCAATGAAATCAAGCGAGCCAGAGAAGAAAACAAACAGAAGATCACCGCGGCGGAGGAAACCATCCGCAAGGCTAATGCCGAGCGCATGGAAAAGGAAGCCGCTGTGACCCGCCTGACCCAGGAAAACCGCACCCTGACCGATGAGCGTGAGCGGATGAGCGGCGAGATGGCCCGCCTGGCCGAGCGCAAGACCGCGGCGGAAACTGAGCTGAACACCACGGCATCCAAGCTGTGGGAGGAATACCAGCTGACCGAAGCCGAGGCGGAAAAGCTCTGTGTACCCTTTGCCAATGTGGCAGACCTGCGCCGCCAGGTGGCCGAAGTGCGCGGCAAGATCCGCGCGCTGGGCAACGTGAATGTGGGCGCGATCGAAGAGTACAAGGAAGTTAAAGAACGGTACGACTTCATGAAAGCACAGGTCACCGATGTGGAGAAATCCCGCGCGGAGCTGAACCGAATGATTGCCGAGCTGTGCAGCGAAATGCAGGAGATGTTCACCGCCAGCTTTAAGGAGATCAACCGCAACTTCGGTGCGATCTTCCGCGAGCTGTTCGGTGGCGGTTCGGCGAGGCTCTATCTTTCGGATGAGAACGATGTGCTGAACTCCGGCATTGAAATTCAGGTTTCGCCCCCCGGCAAGGTCATCAAAAACCTGTCGGCTCTGTCCGGCGGCGAACAGGCGCTGGTGGCCATCAGCATTTATTTTGCCATTCTGGCCGTCAACCCGTCGCCGTTCTGCATCCTGGACGAAATTGAAGCTGCACTGGACGATGTGAACGTTACGCGCTATGCGCAGTATCTGCGCCGCATGACCGAACGCACCCAGTTCATCGTTATCACCCACCGCCGCGGCACCATGGAAGCAGCTGATGTGCTGTACGGCGTGACCATGCAGGAGGATGGTGTTTCCAAGATCCTGCGCCTTGACCTTGAAAACGTTTCCGCTGATCTGATCAGTTAATTCAAAGGAGGAACCGCCATGGGATTCTTCGATATTTTTAAGAAAAAGAAGAAAATGAGCGATGGCTTGGAAAAAACCAGAACGGACTTTTTCCAGAACATCGTCAACACCTTGACCAGCTCTGTTATTGATGATGACCTGTATAATGATTTGGAAGAGCAGCTGATTCTGGCCGATGTCGGCCCCAGCTGCGCGGTGCGTTTGGTGGACGAGCTGCGCGATGAGGTAGAGATCAACGGCCTGCATACCGGCCAGGAAGCGCTGGATGCCCTGCGCGATATCATCCGCCGCGAGGTAAGCCCCAAAACTGACCTGAACCTGAGCGGCAAACCGGCGGTTATTCTGGTTGTGGGCGTGAACGGCGTGGGCAAAACCACCACCATTGCCAAGCTGGCTTATCTGTACAAGGATCTGGGCAAGCGGGTCATGCTGGCGGCAGGCGATACCTTCCGCGCAGCGGCCAGCGAACAGCTGGAAACCTGGGCCGACCGTGCCGGGGTGCCGCTGGTCAAGGCGGGCGAGGGCGCTGACCCCGCAGCCGTGATTTTTGATGCGGTCAAATCCGCCACGGCCCGCGGCTATGATATGGTCATTGCCGATACCGCAGGCCGCCTGCACAACAAAAAGGGCCTGATGGATGAACTGGCAAAGATCAGCCGCAGCGTGAAAAAGGCCAGCCCGGATGCCAGCCTGGAAGTGCTGCTGGTGCTGGATGCCATTACCGGCCAGAACGCCATCAGCCAGGCGCAGGAGTTCTGCCGCGCCGCCGGTGCCACCGGCGTTGTGCTGACCAAGCTGGACGGCACCCCCAAGGGTGGCTGCATCATCGGTGTGCACGAAAAGCTGGGCCTGCCCATCCGTTTTGTGGGCGTGGGGGAAAAGATCGACGACCTGATCTTCTTCTCCGCCACCGATTTTGCCGAAGCCCTGCTGCCGGAGGTTCCGCAGCATAAAAAAGAGGAAACGGAGCAGGCAGGGGAGGAACAGGCATGATCGTTTGTGCAGCCACCAACAATGCGGGCAAGCTGAAAGAGCTGCGCCGCATCCTGACCCGCTGCGGCCACGAGGTAAAAAGCCTGCGGGAACTGGGTGTAACCCTGGACCCGGAGGAGACCGGAACCACCTTTGCGGAAAACGCAAAGATTAAGGCCGAAGCCTTTTGCAAGGCAACCGGCCTGCCCACCGTGGCGGATGATTCCGGCCTGTGCGTGGATGCCCTGAACGGGGCACCCGGCGTGTACAGCGCACGCTATGCGGGTGAGCACGGCAACGATGCCGCCAACAACGAAAAGCTGATGGCAGAGATGCAGAATGTGCCGGTGGGACAGCGCGCCGCCAAGTTCGTTTCGGCGGTCTGCCTGATCCTGCCGGATGGGCGGGAGCTGGTTGTGACCGGCGAATGCCCCGGCAGTGTGGCCCTGACCCCGGCGGGCGATAACGGTTTTGGGTATGACCCGCTGTTTGTCCCCGATGCCGTCGGCCTGCCCGGCGGCGGCACGGTACCCAACACGGCACACCGCACCTATGCCGAGCTGGCCGATGCCGAAAAAGACGCCATCAGCCACCGCGGCCGCGCCATGGAAAAGCTGGAAGCCGAGCTCGCCGCATTTTTGGGTGAATGAGCCGCAGAGAAAAACTGAATAGAACGATTTGATTTTGACTGAACAATAAGGAGCGAACAATGTCTTTGACAAGCAAACAGCGCGCCGCACTGCGCGGCATGGCCAACACCATGGAGCCGGTTTTCCAGATCGGCAAGGGTGAAATTGATGAAACGCTGATCAAGGGCGTGGATGACTGCATCAAAGCCCGCGAGCTGATCAAGCTGAAGGTGCTGGAAAACAGCGAGTATGATGCCCGCGAGGCTGCCGACATCCTGTGCGAAGCCATCCATGCAGAGTGCGTGCAGGTGATTGGCCGCAAGTTTGTGCTGTTCCGCAAAAAGCCGAAGGAATCTGCTTATGCGGAACTGCTGAAAAAGTAAGATGAAAGCACTGCTATTTGGCGGCACATTTGACCCGCCCCACGCCGGGCACATGAACAACCTGCGGGCCGCCATGCAGGCGGTGCAGCCGGATGTGGTGCTGGTTATGCCGGCGGGCATCCCACCCCACAAGCACGCCAGCGCAACGCCGGGCGAACTGCGCCTTGCCATGTGCGAATGCTTTAAGGCGCTTGGCCCCCAGGTGCAGGTGAGCCAGTGGGAAGTGGACCGCGCGGGCCGCAGCTATACCTATAATACCGTCAGCATGCTGCAGGAAAAGTATCCCGGCGCTCAGCTGTATATGACAATTGGCAGCGATATGCTGGAAACATTTGATGAATGGTACCGCTGGCGGGAAATTTTGGCTATGGTCACCCTGGTGGTGCAAAGCCGAGAACCCGGCGATGGCGACGCTCTGCGTGCAGCAGCCCAAAAGCTGGAAGAAGCAGGCGGGAAGATCATGTTTGCGGATGCCCCGGTGCTGGAGTGTGCCTCCAGCGATATCCGCGCAGGAAAGTATCCCCCTGCCCGGCTGAAGGAGCTGCTGCCCCCGCCGGTGGCGGATGTGATACACCGGAACGGGCTGTACGGCAAGCTGATTTGAAGCCATAGATAGGGTACAATAAAATAGGGAAAGGATGCGGATCTTGATGACAGTGGACGAAGCAAAAGCGCTGGTAAAAAGCCGTTTGAGCGAAAAGCGTTACAAGCACACCATAAATGTAAAAAAAATGGCAGTCAAGCTGGCAAAACGCTATGGCGCGGATGAGGAAAAGGCCGCATTAGCGGCACTTTTGCACGACAGCGCGAAAGAACTGCCCAAGGCAGAGATATTGCAGATTTTTGCTGACAATGCTATAATAGCTAAAAATGCCGCCAAGCGCCCTGCGCCGGTGTGGCATGGGTACGCAGCCTCGGTTTTGTGCCAGACACAGTGGGGTGTGACGGACCCGGAAATTTTATCTGCCATTGAGTGTCATACCACCGGCAAACAGAACATGAGCCTGTTGGACAAGATTATTTACATGGCGGATATGACCAGTGCCGAACGGGATTACCCCGGTGTGGAGGCGCTGCGTGCCGAGGAAATGCAGAACCTGGACTTGGCGCTGTGCCATGCACTGGAACAAAGCATTGCCTTTGTGCGCGAAAAAGGCAACCCACTGGACCCCGATACCGTTGCCGCACTGGATGATGCCCGCGCGGCCTGCACCCGATAAAGGGGCAGGCACTGCCTTTTGCGGGTGTGCCGTAACCGAATAAGATGAAAGACCAGTTCCCATCGTTTGAATAAAAGGGAGGAACGTTATGAGCGAGATCCGCAGGGTAAACACCGGCGATGCGCCGCGCAATGTCTACCATGCTGGTGACGCGCCGCGCACGGTGAACACCGGGCGTACTGTGAAAACAGGCAGTGCGCTGAATCAGGATGAGTACGAAGCTGCCCGCCGCCGTGCACAGCAGCTTGCCG
>ERZ779658.2059-NODE-2059-length-12774-cov-1.877821_pt1 | contig 12774 bp, 6 predicted proteins | sample MGYA00511485_ERZ779658 | MGnify/ENA primary metagenome ERZ779658 (study PRJEB29588, sample SAMEA2162182) | human gut metagenome | biome: human gut; feature: human-associated habitat; material: faeces | place: Denmark | collected 2008/2010 ... | reverse complement strand
ATTATAAGATCCATGAGTTTTGCTGAAACATCGTATTAAAAAATGCAATACATGACAAATTAAAATCAAAAATCCTATTTTTCCTTTTCCATTCGTATTAGAATGGTGGCATATAATTGCCTGATAAAAGGGAAGATAGGATTTTTTTGTCGGTGCAAATATATACTTATTCATGTATAATAATGATAACTCTCAGAGAAAAATAAATGACGATGAAAGCAGATGAATAGGAGAGGAGAAGGTTATTATGTTTCATGCGAATTACCCGGTTATTGGAATACAGGAATGTTATCCGGTTTATTTGACCGGGATAGGGATATCAGATCCGGAATTTCACACGCATCGCGAGGAAGGATTAATATCTCATCAAATATTATTTACAATGTCGGGCAAAGGAAAAATAATTGTTGGTGATAAGGAATACACAGCCGGTAAAGGCAGTATTTTTTATATAGCTTCCGGTGAGTCGCATACATATTATCCGATCGATGGTGACTGGACAACATATTGGGTGGTCTTTCGTGGAGATTCTTTGGATGCTATGATGGCACGCTTAGGGTTTGGACGTTATGTTGTAAAAACGATCAATGATATTACAGAAGTCAAAAAGTTTTATGATCAGATTGCGGCTGCTGCAAGAGAACCGGGAGATGGTGCAGGACACTGCTCAATGTTAGTTTATCAATACATTTTGCTTATGCATAAATTATTAATCGTACAACAGGAAAATCGCACAGGAACAGTGGTTGATAATGCCATAGTGTTTATGGAAAAGAATTATAGAGATGATATTAGTTTGCAGACGTTGGCATCTGTTTGTGGGATATCTACCCAGCATTTTTGTCGAGTATTCCATGATAAAATTGGCATGAGGCCAATGGAGTATTTGGCAAGGAAACGTATCGGTAGTGCAAAAGTCGCATTACTGGATACCAATGCGTCGATTGCGCAGATCGGAAGACGGGTAGGGTATAAGGATGCTAATTATTTTGGAATTGTATTCAAAAAATACGAAGGGATCTCTCCGAGAGAATACAGAAATAGTCACAATCACATAGGATAAAAAGTATGTAGTAAGCACCACCTATGTACTAATATTTTAAGGGTTTGCAAAATATTTCAGATTGTAAAGAATTAAGGATGACGATTATAATACCTTGTGAGTAGTAAGTATAACAATTTATACGGAAGGAGCAAGGTATGAGAAAAAAATGGGGAAACCGAATAGGTGCCATTGTTTTGGCATGTGCACTTACGGTGAATGGATTGCCGGTGCAGTCGATCAGTACATCGACGCGGAAGGCTAATGCGGCTGCGAAGTCTGAAACGGAGAAGCAGGATGTTTCACAGCCTGAAACGAAAATGGGTAATGTTGTTTTGAATGGAAATGATATCGCCGTAAATAATGTGAATGGTCTTACTTATAAAGGCTTTGGCATGCTTAGCGGTAATTCTACCAGTGATCTGCTAATGGATTATAAGGCAGAGCAGCCAAAGGCATATGCGGAGCTTATGCAGTATTTGTTTGGCGGTAATTATCCAATCATGAATCATGTAAAATTGGAAATGGGAAATGATCGTAATACATCAACAGGACCGGAATCTTGCACAAAGAGAACAGAAAAAGAGAAGGCAAATGTGTTGCGTAATCCAGGATGGCAGTTAGCTGCTGATGCTAAGAAGATCAATCCGAAAATCAAAGTGAGTATATTGCGCTGGGAAGCTCCGGTGTGGGCAGGAACAGATGAAAAGATTTATCAATGGTACAAAGAGACAATTTTAGACGCGTATGAAAAGTACGGCTATATGGTCGATTATATTAATCCAAATATCAATGAAAAATGGGATGTGGACAGCGATGTAGCGTTTACCAAAAAGTTTGCAAAATGGATCGCGGCAGAAACCAAAGAAACGATTCCGGATGAGAAAGCACTTGCGTTGTATCATAAGATCAAATTAGTTGTTTCGGATGAAGCCGGAACAGCGTCTGATAGCGTTGTGGAGTCCATGAAATCGGACAGTGATTTTTATAATTCGGTAGATGTTGTTGGATACCATTACAGTCCATGGGATGATTCCAATGGTGGAATGAAATGGCTTGCACAGACCAAAGATAAAGAGGTATGGAATAGTGAGGCACAGGCTACATTTTCCAATTCAGCATTTCGTCCTTCTAATAATGTGAAAGATCCAACGACAGAGGGAACAGGTCTTGGAGGAACCGGCAGTGCACTGGAAATGGCGAATACATTTATCAAAGGTTTTGTACAGTCCAGAAGATCGCATGTGATCTATCAGCCGGCAATTGGATCATTTTATGAGGGAGCACAGTTTTCCTTCAAGGAATTAGTGAGTGCGCGTGATCCGTGGTCAGGCTGGATTCATTATGATGCAGGATTACTCATGCTTGCACATATAAGCAAATTCGCGGTAACCGGCTGGGAAAATGAGGATAATACAGCAGGAATCTGGCGTGCTGTACCGCAGGCAAGTAAATGTACTGCGGATGGAACGAATCCGGTAAATGGACGTAACGGCGGAGAGAATTATATGACACTGGCATCTCCTGCCAAGGACAATTTCTCGACAATGATCGTTAATGATAGTGAATATCCAATGGAATATAAGATCCAAACCAAGAATATGAAGCTTGCTGAAGATCAGAATTTGGAAATATGGGAAACACGTGCGGCAGATGATGGTGCTTTTAATGAAAATTATATAAAATGCATCGGTACAGCGAAAGCAGATGATAATGGAGTCTATACGGTAAAGGTTAAACCATATTCTGCAGTGACGGTTACTACGCTGCAAGTTGCAGACGATGAAGAGCATACGAAGGCTCTTCCTGTCGAAGGTGAAAGAGTGGTATTGGATACGGATCGTACCGGAAGTAAACAGGACGTCGAGAATGATTATCTGTATGCAGATGATTTTGAGTATGCTGGGAAAACGGTTCCGGTGCTTGATGGCAAAGGTGGTTTTACCGGTGAGACGGAGGATTATATCCAGTCTCGTGGTGGTGATACCGGTGCAATGGCACGTTATACGCATACCATGAATGGTGCCTTTGAAGTATATAAGACGCAGTCTGGTGAACATGTACTGCGTCAGCAGACAGATATTACAGAGACCGGTGTAGGTGGCAGCTGGAATTCCGGTGCTCCGGTAACCTTGATTGGAGATTTTCGCTGGACAAATTACAAAGCCTCTGTGGATGTCTTATTTGAACGGGAAGATGTTAAAAATTATGCGGCTGTAGCAATACGAGAAATGGGTGGTTCTCATAATATTACATCTGCAAGCGGTTACACATTCAAATTATATCCGGATGGTAAATGGGAGTTGTATCGTAAAGCCAAAAAAGTTGTGACCGGTACCTGTGATGCCAAAACACAGTTTGATGCAGGAGCAAATCAGTGGAATACGATCACGCTGGAAGGAAAAGGCAATACGATTAACGCATATGTCAATTATACGCTGGTTGGCAGTTATACAGATGAACAGCCTATCACTGCAGGACGAATAGCGTTAGGAAGTTCCAATGTATATACACAGTTTGACAATCTGGAGGTCAAAAAGCTGGACGGTTATGTACCGTATTGTACGGAATTGTTAGATAATATGGAACAATATGATCTGTCCGCACAGAAAAACACGAAACTTGAATACAATGACAAATGGCTGCACACGAACGGTCAGGGAATGTATGTATATCAGCGAAGTGTGTCCAAAAATACGGACAATGGAGCAACTCTTACGTATACTTTTACCGGAACAGGATTAGAAATCTTAGGAGAGATGAAAAAGACCTGTACTGTGCAGATGACTGTCGATGGAAATCAGCAGGCGAAACAAGAAACACAAAAATCAGCTAATATGAATATGACAGTTGCAGTAACAGATCTTGCTTATGGAAAGCATGTAGTAACTGTAGAGGTATTAGATGGAACACTGGCAGTAGATATGGTTGGTATCTTAGGCGCTAAACATACACAAAAAGAACCGGATGTTCAGCCGACGAAACGTCCAAATGTTAAACCGACACAGACACCGTCCGTGCAGCCAACCGTAAAACCTACAGTTGCTCCGCAACAAACGCCGAAAGCGGATCGTCCGAACAACCCGAAAAGGGGAACAAAGGTCAATAAGAATATTGGAGTTTATCAAGTGACTAAGGCGGCAACAATGAAAAAAGCCGGAACTGTTAAGTTGTCCGGTTTGAATAAAAAGTACAAAAAAGCGGCTGCTTTGGTTATACCAGATAAGATCAAGATTGGAGCATATCAATATCGTGTTACGGCAATTGGAACGAAGGCGTGTCAGGGTATTAAGGCTTCCAAAGTTACTCTTGGAAAAAATGTGAAAGAGATAGGAAAGTATGCATTCCGAAAAGCGAAAAATCTCAAGACATTTGTTGTAAAAGGAAAATTAACAAAGGTGTCCAAAAATGCGTACAAAGGATGTAAACACAAAATAAAATTAAAAGGTTCAACTGCAGCAGTGCGAAGAGCGAACCTGAAAAAATTAAAGAAAAGCGGTTATAAAAAATTCAGCCGCTAAAAGGAGGAAAAAATATGAGATTACAAAAAACACACAAAACGATTTTGGCAGGTCTGCTTGCTGTAGCACTGACGATACCGGCAGCTACTGTGGTAAAGACCGTGCATGCGTCAGAAACACAGATTCCGTTTGCACAGAGTGAGGATGGAACAGTTCACGAAACCAGTTTTGATCTGGCGAGGGTATCTGACGAAGAGGAGTTAAGCAGCTACGAAAAAGACAATGGCAAGCATTGGGTTAAATTATTTTCAAAATTTGATGGAGAAAAAAATATTTTGGACGATGCACAGTTACCGGATGATACTGCGAAAGTAAAAGTAGTGTTTGACATTACAAATTATGATCTGGATAAAGCATATCCGCTTACTTGGGCAACAGGTATCGGAGGATGGGCATCTGGTAAGCCAACAGGGGTAACCATTGACCAGAGTGGTACTTATGAAGCAATACTTGATTTTGCTAGTGAGACCGATGGAATTGGAAAGACGATTTCAAGTGCTGATATTAGTGCGGCGTCTATCCAGCTTGTATTCCAACTGGGAGAGGCAAAGCAGGAAGACATCGCAAATACAAAGAAGATTCATGTAAACTTTAAGGCTTGCTATGCATATAGTGCATCCGACGAGGTGAAGGCAGCTCCGGTAGTACCAATTGTTGATGTTACACCGACTCCGGTTCCGACAACACCACAAGAAACACCTGCACCGACACCTGGGAATACAGCAACACCAACGGCAACACCTGACACCAACAGCAAAAAGGTTATTCCAATTTCTAAAAAAACAAATAAAGCAAATGTTGTAAAGAAGATCAAAGCAACGAAAAAAACAGTTGTGATCAAAAAAGGAAAAACCAAGAAAGTGACATTTAAGCTGACAACAGCACTCAAAAATACGAAAACAACAGATAAGATCAAGAGTGGAAAAAACAAGGCTAAAGTACTGAAGAAAACTTTAGGGAAAAAGACTTGTACGATTAAAGTAAAAGGTGTTAAGAAAGGCAAAAGTGTTCTGAAAATTAAGATTGGAAAGAAACAAGCGAAGGTAACGATCAAGGTAGTATAGTGTAACACGAAAATAGAAATAAATTGCAAACAAGCCCGGCTATTTAGTCGGGCGTTTGCAGATATATAAGATGATGTATGTCAGAATGGAGGATTAGGATGAAAAAAATATGGGGAAAGCGAATAGGCACTGGTGTACTTGCAATATCGCTGATGCTTAGCAGTTTACCGACACAATTGTCGATTGCATTACCACATAAGGCAAAGGCGGCGGATACAGAGTTTAAGAGTGAGGCATTTGATTACGGAAAACTGCCGGATTCTACGGCAGCTAAGATTACGAGAAAATCCCTTACCGGCAGAGAATGGACAGGAGAGGATAATAATTTAGATATTACTTCGGTGAATACATTGCCGGATAGTTCTAATTTGGTTCCGTATGCAGATATTGCATCTGCATATGCCGGTGCCAAAGATTATGCAAGAGATAAGTCGTCGTATTACCAGTTACTTACCGGAGAAGGACAGGACTGGGATCTGACCGTATTTGATAATCCGGCAAAAGCAGAAGCAGTCGGTGCATTTCAAAATACGAACTATAAGATGGATGCAAAAGATGGCTGGAAAAAGGTCACTCTTCCGGCCAGCTGGACAAGCTATGGATTCGATCACTCAATCTATACGAATTCAGCGATGCCATTTGAAGAAAGTACAGAGTTTCCATTGGCACCAACGAAGAAAAATCCCGTGGGTCTTTATCGTAAAACTTTCACGGTGAAAGATTCTATGCTGCAAAAGAATGGAAAGGTTTATATTACTTTAGGTGGAGTAGAGTCGGCATATTATCTATATATTAATGGAAAGGAAATCGGTTATAGTGAGGATAGTTATGATCCACACACATTTGATATTACAGATGCGTTAAACGATCCTGGCAAGGAGAATGTACTTGCCGTGAAGGTATATAAGTTCTGCGATGGAACATGGATGGAAGATCAAGACATGATCTATGATGGCGGAATCTTCCGCGATGTATATTTGACAAGTACACCTACAGTGCATGTACAGGACTATACATTAGCGACAGATTTGTCAGACGATTATTCTACAGCTGATCTTAAAGTGAAAATGCAGACGATCAATGATTCTGCAACAGAATCATCGAACATGGCCGCGCAGCTTAATTTGTATGATGATCAGGGAAATTTATGTGCTACAACGCAGGAAGATATTGCAGCAATCGCATCCGGTAAACAGACAGAGACGTCACTGCAGATGCAGATTACAGATCCAAAACTTTGGGACAGTGATCATCCAAACCTGTATACAATGGTATTATCTTTGTATGATAAAAGTTCCAAACTTCATTACGAAAGTGTGAGTCAAAATGTAGGATTTCGTAAGTTGACTTTTACATCGACAAAAGTGACAAATGATGGAAAGTATAACAATGCAACCGACCATTATGATACCGTTAAATTAAATGGGAAACGACTTCTTATCAAAGGCGTGAATCGACATGACACCGATCCGGAAACCGGCAAATATATTTCCAAAAAGGTGTATGAAAAAGATATTATGTTGATGAAACAGAATAATATCAATGCAATCCGTACATCGCATTATCCAAATGATGATTATATGTATTATCTATGCGATAAATATGGACTGTATCTAATGTGCGAATCGAATAATGAATCGCATGCATTGATCACAGATGAGGATGCAATAGCAACACTTGAAAAGGCTGCAATGACAAGACAGACTGCTTCGTACGAAAGATTTAAGAATACGACAAGCAACTTGTTTTGGTCTATTGGTAACGAAAGCTCTCAAGGATGGACACAAAGAGATGGTAATTATGCTAACGGCGCATTTGCACATATGGTGCAGTATTTTAAGGATCGCGACGATAGCAGAATGCTTCACTATGAAGGTATGAGTGGTGGAGACAAAGGCTCTACGGCAATTGATATGATAAGTCATATGTATTATACACCGGACAGCATTATCGGTTATGGTACAAGTAAGAGTCAAATGCCGTTCTTGCTGAATGAGTATGATCATGCAATGGGTAATGCGGTCGGCAATTTAAGCGATTATTGGGATGTTATCCGCAAATATGATAGTATGCTTGGAGGCTTTATTTGGGATTGGGTAGATCAGTCCAGAAAAGTCAAGATCGGAGAAAAAGATTGGAATTATTATAGCAGTAAAGATGCTCATCAGAGCGGTTTGAATCAGTTAGATGGATACTTCCTGGGATACGGTGGTGACTGGGGCGACACCGGCGGAGACGAAAACTTCTGCCAAAATGGTCTTGTGTCTGCAGATCGCGACCCACAGCCAGAGTTGAAGGAAGTGAAATATCAATACCAGAGCTTTTGGTTTAAATCCGATCAGGATAAGTTGACAAATAATGAATTAACGGTAAGCAACGAAAGTATTTCTGCAAAATTGTCCGAGTATGATGTGACATGGGAATTGCAGGAAAATGACCGGATCATTTCACAGGGAACACTGAATGATGAAGTTCTTCCGAAAGAGGAGAAAAAGATCACGGTTCCTTATGTGATGCCGGAACAGCTTAAGTCTGGTGCAGATTATTATCTTAATATTCATGTAAAGACAAAAGAAGATTCAGACTGGGCGAAGGCAGGTTACGAAGTTGCATATGCGCAATTCACCATTGATGCTAAAAGTACAAAAGTGGCACATACTTTGAATGGAAAGAATGTGCAGATCAAGAAGCAGAGCCATTATTTTATAGTATCCGGCAAAGACTTCCGGTTCAAATTGAATTTGGATACGGGATTACTGGAGTCCTATTATTACAAAGACCAATTGCTCATGAAGGAAGGTCCGAAGCCTAATATTTCCAGAGCAAAGCTTGACAATGATTCTTCTCATTTCAAGGATATAATGAGTTATCTGACATTAGATGGCGAACCAACGGTGGGAAAGAGTGCAGATGGTAATTATATGCTTACCACGAAATGGAATTCTTCCTATCTGTTGGACAGCAAAACAAAGACTCCGGGAACGATAGAAATGAGTTATTTGATCGAAGATACTGGGGCGGTAACGGTACGTATGAAACTCGACTTTACGAAAACAAAAGTCAAGAAGTTTATTAAAGTTGGAACACGATTGTCGCTTGCGAAAGGGACAGAAAATGTCTCTTGGTATGGAAATGGTGATGATGAAAGTTACTGTGATAGACAGACTTATACGAGAGTAGGAGCATATACTTCTACGGTTAATAAGATGTTCTATCCATTTGCAAAACCTCAAGATTGTGGGAATCTGACAGGTGTGAAATGGATCCGTCTTGACAATGAAACAAATGGAACCGGAATGTTGATCTGTGGCAATGAGGATGTCAATGCATCTGCTTTACATTTCATGACAGAGCAGCTCGACAAAGCAAAACATGTCAACGAGTTAAAGCCACTTACCAAAACATTTGTCACTGTCGATGCTGCAGTCAGCGGAACAGGTAATGCGTCTTGTGGATTTGATACGTTAGATCCATACTTGGTGAAAAACAACAAAGTGTATGACTATCGTTACACATTGGTACCGGTCAGCAATACGGATGACAGCATGACTGTTGGTAAGGAGTACAGGGATCAGACATTTGATATGGATCAGGTTTCTTATGAAAAAGTTGATCCGGTGGTGACAGACGGAGAGCCTGCAGCTGATCCGGTCGATGAGGATGAAGCAATTTTGAATCCGCCGAAAGAAGATGATAACAACTGTGGAAATAATAGTGGCAGTAATACTGGAAACAATACCGGAAATAACACTGGAAATACTGGAAACAATAATACCGGTAATAACGGTGGCAGCATAAATAATGCCGGGAAAAATCCGGGCACAAAACAGACTGCTAAAGCTCCGAAGAAGGTTACGAAGATCAAAGTGAAGAAGCTGAAAAAGGCATTATCACTTCGCTGGAAGAGTCAGAAAAATGTGACCTATCGTATTGCGTACAGTACAAGCAAAAAGAAACTGTCCAAGATAAAGAACGGAAAACTCAAAGCCGTAAAGGGAACGAAGGTTATCAAGGTGACAAGCGCCAAAAAGACCATTAAGAAATTGAAAAAATCTAAGAAATACTATCTTAAGATTTGTGCAGTCAGTAAAAATGGAAAAAATATTGGCAAGTGGTCCGGTGTTATTTCAGCAAAGACGAAATAATGTTGTGAATTTCGTATCATGATACGGTAAAATTTGAGAAGATACCTTAGAAACAGATGATTTTTAGGAGTCCTTCTGTTATAATGAGTCAGGCGCTGTGAGCGTTACTCTTTATAACAGAAAGGACTCATTTTGTTATGAATGAAACATTTATGAAAGAAAAACCGGTATTTTCATTGTTGGTATCGATGGCATTTCCCATGGTGATATCGATGCTTGTCAATTCTTTATATAATATTGTGGATAGTTATTTTGTCGCTAAGATCAGTGAAGACGCGATGACGGCACTATCACTCGTATTTCCGGTACAGAATTTTATCAATGCTGCCGGTATTGGTTTTGGCGTTGGAATGAATGCGGTTATCAGTTTTTATTTGGGTGCAAAGGATTATGAAAAAGCAGATATGGCAACGACGCAGGGACTGCTTTTGTCGGCAGTGCACGGTGTGCTTTTGACCATAGTTAGTATTGAAATCATGCCGTTTTTTCTGCGCTTATTTACCGGATCAGAAGCGGTTGCAGCTTTAGGAATACAGTATTCCGATATTGCATTTTCTTTTGCTTTGGTCGTCTCGCTCAGCATGGCATTTGAGAAGATCTTTCAGGCAGTGGGGCGTATGAAAGTGACAATGATCAGTTTGCTGATCGGCTGCTGCACCAATATTGCATTAGATCCTGTCCTGATTTTTGGACTGGGATTTTTTCCGAAAATGGGGATCAGAGGTGCTGCGCTTGCTACGGGGATCGGACAGGTATTAACGCTGTGCGTTTATTTCGTGATCTGTAAAATACGGCCATTGTCGGTACATGTGAGAAGAAGTTATTTACGGCCGGATAAACATATGGTTGGAAAGTTGTACGCGATTGGCATTCCTGCGACTTTAAATATGGCGTTGTCTTCCGTGTTGATCTCTGCACTGAATGCAATTTTGGCAGTGTATTCCGAAGCCTATATTTTAGTACTTGGGATCTATTATAAGCTGCAGACATTTTTATATCTGCCGGCGAATGGCATTATTCAAGGGATGCGTCCGCTGATCGGTTATAATTACGGTGCGGGAGAACACAAGCGTGTGAAAAAGATCTTTGAACTTGTTCTTGTAATGAATGGTTTGATCATGTTAGGTGGAACGGTGATCTGCATGACGATCCCGGCAACTTTAATGGGACTGTTTACGCATACTCCGGAGACGATCCGTGTTGGAGAAACGGCACTTCGATTGATCAGTGCAGGCTTTCTAACATCTGCGATCTCTGTGACAGCCTCCGGGGCATTAGAAGGATTAGGGAAAGGAATGCAATCGTTAGTAATCTCGTTGTGCCGTTATATTGTGATCATTATTCCGGCAGCGATGTTGTTGAGTTACGCAATAGGAGCGACGGGAGTATGGCATGCGTTTTGGATCGCAGAAGGATTGACGGCGATCATCTCTATGTTAGTATTTCGGCATTGCAAAGCATATTAACCCAAGGTATAATATTTTCAAAATGACACCAAGGCGGACAAAATGCGAATATGATTCGCAATGCACAGATATGCCTAATGATTGGAAGTATAAGATTGTATAGGCGTGGAGGATAGTTATGATTCAGATTAGCGAGATTTTGGAACTGTCCCTATTTAAGGACTTTAAGATAATATGTGGGGAAAAATACCTTAATAATTTAGTGAATGCGACGGTTATTTTGGAGTATGAGAGCAGCCGGATCGATTATGAAGGATATGGTTATGGATATTTTGTACTGTTATCCTATTTCTTTGCTGATTCTGATCCGGAATTGGTCAATGGGACACTCCGTACCTTGATCCAAAAGCAGGTATCCGGTATTGCAATTAAGATTCCGCCGGATCGGGAACTGCCGGAAGATATTATCAAGTTAGCGAAATTGTATCATGTACCGTTGTTTTCTTTTTATGAGCAATTTATGGAAGATCTGATCATATGTATCAATGAGTCGATGAAGACGCGTGCGCAGTATGTTATTGCAGAGGAAAAATTAAATTCTATTGTGAACGAAAAACATAAACCGTCTACCGTAGAAAAAATTGCATTGGAGATCAATCCGCACTTTCATCCGAGTATTATTACGGCAAATATTACATCGAGGGATATGTCGAACAACTTGAAGATCCATACATATTTTGACAAGTTAATGTACCGTCAGTATCGTGACACAAAAGTACACGATTATTCTTTTGTAAAGATGGGGCATGGCATTATGCTGATCTGTTCTTATCAGGAAGATAATATACCGGAGGATTATCAGAATATGCTGCATCATATTAATGATATATTGGTAGAGGCGGGTTTTTTACCTGAGTCGTATCATATTGGTATTTGTGATGAAATTTTGCCATTAGATCGCTTGAATGAGGCTATCATTAAATCAAAAAATGCAAATATCGTCGGACAGTTTTTCGAGCAGACGGATACAGCGTATTCCCAGATCGGAATTTACAAATATGTTATGTCGCTTGTAAATAATCCGATGCTATACCATGAGGTAGAGGAAAGCGTATCCATTTTGCAAAAGTATGATGCATCTCATGATGTCAATTTATTGGAAACCGTTATTTCTTATGTCAAAAATAATGGTGATTTTGCAAAGACGTCGGAGGAGTTGTTTCAGCATAGTAATACAGTGCGCTATCGCATTCGCAAAGCAGAACAGTTACTGGGACTGCCGGATTTTGCTACGGCAGAAGAGATGGCATTGATCATTCGCTGTTATTTACTGCATAATGTAATGACGTTGAACGATTGACTTAGCCGAACGGTGTGATAACCATCAAAGATAAGCTGAACGGCAAAGCTTCTTTTACGAAAGAATTAAAAGCAGCTTGCAAGGTATAAAATCATATCTTGCAAGCTGCTTTTATAATGTCAATTGTTTTTAAGTTTTATTTGAGAATTTCTTTCATGATTTTTAAGAATTTTTCGTTCATTTCCGGTTTGCCAAGGCTGACACGGTTCATGCCTACGTGAACACCGATCAACACA
>ERZ779658.2047-NODE-2047-length-12814-cov-2.930716_pt1 | contig 12814 bp, 7 predicted proteins | sample MGYA00511485_ERZ779658 | MGnify/ENA primary metagenome ERZ779658 (study PRJEB29588, sample SAMEA2162182) | human gut metagenome | biome: human gut; feature: human-associated habitat; material: faeces | place: Denmark | collected 2008/2010 ... | reverse complement strand
AATTCGGTAATGCCGCGCTTCACCAGTTTCTTGGTCATTTTCGGGTCTTCCAACTGGTCGCAGATAGCCACCCGTTTTCCGGCACGAACCAATTTCGGAAGATAAGTATCGAGCGCATGATGAGGAAATCCCGCCATTTCAATCGTCTTTCCTTTTCCGTTAGCACGTTTTGTCAGTGTGATTCCTAATATTTCGGCTGCAACAATGGCGTCCGTAGAGTATGTTTCATAAAAGTCACCGCAACGAAACAGCATTACCGCATCCGGATGTTTCGCCTTCAAATCCAGAAACTGTTTCATCATGGGGGTGAGCACGATTTCTTCTTCGTTCACGGTTCTCTCCTTTTCTTTTTTATTGAGTATATACTGTGATTATCGGAACAAAGATAACGGTTTTTCGGCAGAGAATCAACGGAATCCACCGATTCAATTATCAAAATTAGTGTTGCATACCTTTAAAAAAGAACGGCGTTTTTCTTAACAAACAGGAGAAAACTATTAAAACGTGTTATAAAACATAATATTTTACTTGGATAATTTGCTAATTTCCCAAGAGTCCGTATCTTTGCAATGTGTTTTTCATAGTATTAGATTTAAGGTTAACAAAGGTTGGAGCAAGGCGTTGCTCCTTTTTTTATATCCATAAGCCGGGTTTTACCACCCGGCATGTTCATTTTTGTTTTCGTGCGCATCCGCATCACGTTTCTTTTCACTCTGATAATCCCATTCGATCTCGTCAACGTATTCTTTTCCATTATATACCGCAACAGCCTTGATTTTGTTTTTTCCTTTTTCAAGTGTCACCTGGTCGAAGATATAATGTACATCCGTATATCCCTTACGAATGCCTGTCAGTTCTTTGCCGTTCAAGTAAACTTTGGGAGTTCCGATATTTGAATAAACAGTGACGGAAGTCTGCTTCCGTTCGCGGTCCGTGTTACGTCGTTGCGTCAGATAGAGTACGGGAGACTTGCTCCAGTTCGCTTTATACCAGTAGTAAGAGTCCTTTTTTATTTTCCGGTCGAAGGTCATCAGCCCTTTCAGGTTCCGGGCAGGCACACCGCCACGGCTCCACATAGGCACGGCAAAGTCGAACATATTCCATAGATAAGAAGCAATAATATAGGGATGCTCAGCTATCACACTCCACTGATATTCATGCGTCTTGGTCTGGAAAGTTTCCGGATAGTAAGGCTTTCCCCAGTTCAACGCATCGCCCAGATACTCCGTCTGATGGTCAAGGTTGGCATCGGCTCCATATTCGGTCAACATCAATTTCTGCCAGGGATAGTCTTTTTCGAGTCCTTCCACCCACGGTTTGATGTCCTGCACTTTCTTTTCGTACCAGCCGAAATAACGGTTCATGCCTTGTATATCTGTATTCTGATTCACCGGATGATTGGCGTGACCGTAACCGTTCACGGCAACCGTGTAACGGTCAGGATCTTCCGTCTTCGCCAGATCGTGAAGAGATTGAGTCAATGACGCTGTGTATTCGTGAGGCTGATAAACCTCATTGTGCAACCCCCACACATAAATGGAGGGATGATTGAAACTCTGACGAATCAGTTCGCGGAGTTGTGTCTGCGCATTCTCCGATTCGTAGCCTGTCACCCGGTTGACAAAGGGGATTTCCGCCCAGATAATCAAGCCCAATGTATCACAACGCGAATAAAGATATTCCGACTGCTGATAATGAGCAAAACGCACGGTCGTGGCACCGACATCCATAATTTGAGCCAGGTCAAAATCATGTTCACGGTTGGTCAGCGCACTCCCCAGGCCCCACCAGTCCTGATGACGGGTTACACCATACATCGGATATTTCTCTCCATTAAGATAGAAACCTTTTCCGGCAACAATTTCGTAATGACGAACACCCAAAGGCTGCGTGACCTCGTCAATCACCTCACCATTTGCCAACAGACGGGAGACTACTTTGTAAAGATAAGGGTCCTCCCTACCTTGCCAGAGATGAGGATTCTTTAGTTTGAATGTTGATACATAGCTTTGCGTTCCTTGCGGAGTCAACTCAAGCGGCAGACGTTGGGAAACCACCTTTTTCCCTTCCTGCGTATAAATACTGTTCTCCAGAACAAGCTGCGCAGGAGCCAGACTACCATTATCCAGCTTTACTTTAACAGTTATATCCGCCGAACGTCTTGATACATTCTTCTGAGTGATGTACACACCGGGAGAGGCGCAATCGGTCACTGTGATATTATTCTGCTCCGTAGTAATCAACCATACGGGACGGTAAATACCGCCATACACCCCAAACAAACTGTGATTGACAGGAATCACATCGGGACGGGCCGTATTGTCAGCCTTCACGATAATCTCGTTCTCAGCCCCCAGTTTCAAGGCAGTGCCTATCTCGAAAGCGAAGGCACTATACCCGCCTTTATGCGTTCCCACCAACTTTCCGTTGACATAGACTTCTGTGCAAGCCCCTACTCCTTCAAAACGCAAGAATACACGTTTACCCGCCAACTCATTTCCGAAAAACTGTTTCTTTCTGTAATAACCTACACCTTCGTAGAATGCATCAGCTTTCACTTGCATATCTTTCGCATTCCAGGTATGGGGAATTGTCACTTCCTCCCACTTGCCGTCCCATTGTGCGGAAGCACGCATAGGGTCCGTAGAAAACGGCCCTTTCTTAAATTGCCAGCCGGTATTGAAAGAAATGACATCACGTGCGGACGTATCATTCATAACTGCTCCCAATAACAGGAGCAGAAATACAATCATATTTTTTACCATTAGATTATGAGTTCTTGTTTATCTGGCCATTTTATAAATCTCACATCCGCCCATTAAAAAAGCACCCACGCCATATACTTCAGTCATATTCCGCGTCACCTTCTTCGGATCGGCCCCGATAGGCTGTACATAACCTAATTTACCGTCTGCATCGACAGCAGAAACCTGTGCATTCCAGCCTTTTACCAGTATAGGAAGGAAAGTATCCTTGTCCAGCAGTCCCTCGTTGATTCCGTAAGCCAAAGCATAGACAATAAACGTGGTACAGCTTGTTTCGGGTGACGGGTAAGAAGCCGGATCGAGCAGACTTGCATGCCAGAATCCGTCCGCATTCTGCAATTTAGCGACACGGGTACAGAGCTTCACGAACAGTTCTTCGTAAAACTTCCGGTTCTTGTCCTTTGCAGGCAGTTCTTTCAATATCTCCGCCAGCCCGCCGAGCACCCAGCCGTTGCCGCGTCCCCAGAAAACCTTCCGGCCGTTGGCCTCGCGTTGGTCAAAATCCCGCCAGTCGCGATAGAAAAGATTCTCTTCCTTGTCGAAAAGGTGGTCATACGTAGCTTTGTATTCGCGGTTCATGAATTTGATATACTTTTTATCACCCGTCAGGACGTATAATTTAGTGTAGACCGGAGGAGCCATAAAGAGGGCGTCACACCAAGTCCAGCGTTCCAGTGTCTCAGGTTTGCGATAATCCAGCTTGAAATCGTCCGTCGGCGGGTTCTTCATCACCCAATCCGTGCGGGCAATGGTAGGATTGAGCATATATTTGTTCTTATATTTCCGGTAAAGGTCGATAAAGAGTTGTGAAACAGCGATGTCGTCGGCATGATACATCCGCTTGTCCGGCTGCCAGCCGTTACGGCTTCCGATACGGGTGAGCCATTTAAAATAATCCTTGTTACCGTCTTCACGTTCCGCCAATTCCGCCCAGTCGAGCATACCGACATATAGTACGGCGTTTGTCCAGCTCAGGTCACCATGTTCGGCGCCCTTGTTGGGGTTAGCTATTTGCCAGTCGGCAACTTTCTTCATCGTTTCTTTTATTTCCGCTTTACGGAAAGGAATGTTTTGTGCTTGCACGGTGAGGGTAGACAGCAGCACTGCTACGACCCCGATTTTTGTTCTTAGATTCATTCGTTTATCGTTTAAAAAATTATGAAAGTTCGGTAGTTTTTTGGTTCCAATACCCGACAAAGTACAAATATACGCCAAATATCGGATATAATTGAGGGATTTATTGGAAATATATATCCACCATGGTGGATATATAGATTCAACATATTGGGCATATATGCCCAGCGTGGTGGATATATATGCCCAATAAACAGGAAGTTAATGGTACGTTATACCATTAAGAAAACGTTACTTGCTGAAGTCAATGTCCAACGGCTCGATATTGTTTTCCGAACCGGCATATCCCGGTGTCTGATTGATATGTCCCTGCACATTTGTCGAAATAGCATTCAATGCAATCGGCCACAATACATTGTGGGGAGCAATGGTATATTCATTTCCAATCGGCGTTTTCACCCCTTTGTTATAGAAATCCGTTACATCCATAATGTGGTCGTAGAAGAAGTTTTTTTCGGAGAAATTATCCATACGGTAAGTACGTCCCTTATCGTCCGCCTTGCCGGTTTTAGCATAGATAAATGCGATACGGGTCAACTCCGTCTTACGCGGTTCTTCGTAATACAGTTCGCGGGCACGTTCGTCCAGAATCGTACGGATAGTCATCTGGTCAGCATCAAGTTCATCGGCTCCCGCTCTACGGCGTACCTTGTTCACGTCATCGGCAGCTTTCTGGAGGCTGGTTGCATCCCCCTTCCAAATGTATGCCTCAGCACGTAACAGATACGTTTCGGCAATACGGAAAATATACCAGTCGGCCCAACCACCGCGCCACCATTTATCTTTCTGGTCGGCAACGTTGGTCTTATAATGCGGCCACCCCACCCAGTCACGAATGGTATCGTTTACCAGGATGTTTCCTTTATCGTCTTTAAAGCGAACCGGTTGTCCGTACCATTCCGTACCTTTGAGTTCAGGATTATTGTAGGTCAGGTCGGTCATTTCTATCCAGTTGCCCGGAGCATGACGAAGATCTGTGTCATCCAGTGTCCAGATCATGTGCGTATGATACCAGGTAGAGCGTGCTGTACATACTCCACGACCATATTGCTCAAGATAGGGATTTTTCTTTGCATCGTTATCGGTAAATCCGTTTTTGCCGTCGGGAGTTTTAATCTCGCCGTCTTTTGCAAACCAGGGAAGCACCTGCCGTTTGATTTCCAGTCCGGCTGCCGAACGAATATCCTCACCGGCATCATAACGGTCGAGCACCATGTAAAGTACTTCTTTGTTTTCAGGCAAGGATTTATTCTCAGACTGATGCAAGTCCCAAATCACATTCTTGGTAGCGTCATTCTTGTCAACACCGAAACGCTCTGTCATTAGATAGTGCACTCCGTCATTAATGACGTTATTGGCTGATTCGATTGCATCGTCAAATTCGCCCAATGCAAGATTGATCTTTGTCAGTAAGTGATAAGCCGCAGCCTGAGTCACCATACCGATATAAACGTTGTTTTTCAGATAAGGAGCCGTACGGTCCAAATCGTTTTTCAAATACCGCAAGATTGCTTCACGCTTCGTTGAATAAAAATCATAACGTGGCCCGGTGATTTCTTCTGTGATGAACGGTATATCCCCATACTGATTCACCAGACGGTAATAACGATAAGCACGATGGAAACATGCCAATCCTTCAATTTCCTTACGTTGGTCTTCATTGTCAAACTCTGCCGTTTCCGAACGGGTCAGCAATGTATTGGCGTCTTTAATACCTTTATACAGATAGGTCCAATAGTTATTAATCTGACTTGCATTTCCTGTCAGAGAAGCACTGGGAGTAATCTGTCGAACAAGATCCTGTGGAGAGTTTGCCGCGTCAGTACGTCCGTTGACACTTATATCCGAAAAGAAATATTCGGAAAGGATACAAGGGTCCATAGAGCCTCCTGTGGGATAAAAATCAAAGTAACGGACGTCACGGTTCAACATATCCGTTCCGGTCTTCAGGCCGTTGTAATCCGTAAAAGAAATCTCCGGCGTATAGAATGAAAGTGGCTTCGGGTCCAGCCAATCCGAACAACTACTTGCTAATACAGCTACTCCAATCATGCAGGCAATGCCTGTTTTCTTATTATTTAGTTTCATCAGTCTGTAGATATTATAAAGTCAAGTTAATACCAAAATAAATTACTCTCGGGGTATTTGCATCACTGTTTTCCGGGTCGTAACCGGGCCAACCGGAGATATAACCTGCATTCTTCATCGTAGCATTGACGTTCAGGTTCTGAATCCGCAGCGGCTCTATCAGCTTCTTCGGGAAAGTATATCCGATTGAGATATTATCAAAACGCAGGAAAGAAGCGTTCTTGTAAATGGCATACGAAACGCCTGCCGGCTTCTTGTTGGCCAGACGCGGATATTCATTGTTACGGTTTTCCGGCGTCCAGTAGTCACGTTTAATCTGGTTCGTCACGTTCAGCAAAGCATTGTCGTTGGTAAAACGTCCCAATGTCTTTTTATGTCCGATATAGGAGTACATATTGAACGAGATATTGAAGTTCTTGAACAACGTGAAATCATTACGCATACTCCAACGCAGACGCGGCATCGTAGTTCCCTGGAATTCCTTATCCGTATTGTCATATTTGTAGTTCATGTCTTTATCCAGCAGATGAACGTCACCCGGCTGCTGACCGTATTTGGCAGCTTCTTCACGTTCTTCTTCCTGCCAGATTCCCACTACCTTGTAATCCCAGATTTCATCAATATCGTGTCCGATGAAACGCTTGTTCTTGATATCGTCCGCTTCACGCTGGCCGATAACGTTACCGTCCGCATCTTTCACATCTTCCATGATTCCGTACAGGTGAGTTATCTTGTTCTTGTTATAAGCCAGGCTGAAAGAAGTACGCCATGTAAGCTTATCCATTCTGATGTTGGTAGAGTTCAGTGAAAGCTCGACACCGGTATTCTGGACCTCACCGATATTAGACATCACGGAGCTGTAACCGATCAGGCTGGGCAACTCACGGCTGACAAGCAGGTCGGTCGTAATCTTCTTATATACATCCAGGTTCGCGCTCAGTCTGCCTTTCAGGAAAGTCAGGTCCGTACCGATATTCCATGAAGTCGTTGATTCCCATTTCAGGTTGGGGTTAGCCATAGTAGAAGCATAGAAAGTGTTGGCGGTCACCAGACTGCCGGTTGCCGGATCCACATAAATGTATTTGCGCGGGGCCAACTGCATGAATGCAGCATAAGTACCTACGGCACGGTTACCGTTCTTACCCCATGAGAGACGCAGTTTACCATATTCGAACCAATCCGGACGGTGCAGGAATTTCTCTTCAGAGAACACCCAACCCAATGCGATAGCCGGAAAAGTGGCACGCGGGTTCGCAAGGCCGAAAGCCGAATATCCGTCACGACGTACAGTGGCGGTAATCAGGTAACGCTGGTCGTATACATAGTGCAGACGTCCCATAAAGGCGTCTCCTGTACGGTAGACATCATCACTGGATACGTTAGGGCTGGTACCGAAACCGATACCTCCATAACCCAGTTCGTCGGTAGGCAGGAAGTTTTCATTCGTCATTTCATCATGCCAACGCTGGAACTTCTCCCAGTTGGCAAGGAAAGTAAAGTCAAAAGCGTGCTTGCCGAATGTCTTGTTCCACTTCAGCATATTATCCCATTGCCAATAGAAATCCTTCGTATGCGTACGTTCCACACGGCCGTTCTGCGAACCGGAGTCGGGAGAAGCGGCTGCCTTATGGAAAAGATAGTTTGTCCATTCAAAACGCGGAGAATAAGTAGTCTGGATAGAAAAGCCCAAAGGGAGGGTGATTTTCAGATAAAGAGCTGCATTCAAGTTCTCGATGTCATTGCGTTTATTCTGGAAAGCCGGAGCAAGCAACGGGTTGCTCTGGTTATTGTTACCGGTAGGGTATTGTTTCAAAGTCACTCCATCGTCTTCGTAAAGGCTTCCGAAAGGTGAAAGAGTAGTGTAATTGCCGGATGAACTACTGATATATCCCTCATCACGTGAAGTAAACTGTGCGTTCACACCGTAAGTAAGGAAGCTCTGTATCTTATTCTCCAGGTTGATACGTGCACGGATAGCACTGTATCCTCCGCCACGCACGTTACTCTCGTTTTTCAGGTAGTTGATAGATGAATAATAAGACATTTCGTCTTTCTTTCCTGCCACGCTGACCGTGTAATCCTGACGTAACGCTACATCCTGATAAATGACATCGCGCCAGTCTACAAGACGTCCGGCCAAATAGTTGTTGACCTCCGTATTGGTAAATTCGAGACGTGTCAGCCAGATACTTGTCGGGTCGCCTTTATCGTTTCCCATCCAGTTTGCCAAGTCCGCATTGGACATGTGTGCCGGATTGTCGAAATATCCGGTAGCTGCTTTTGAAGGATTCTTGCTAACTTCCACATCCCGGCGGAAATTGATGAAATCCTCTCCTTCGTATACTTCCGGCAAAGAGTTCACCATTGAAAGTCCCCATGTACCACTGAAATTGATAATCGGTTTCGTTGAACTTGTTCCTTTCTTGGTAGTAATCAGCACAACGCCATTGGCTGCCTTCGCACCATAAACGGCTGTGGAACTGGCGTCTTTCAATACGTCTATCTGCTCAATGTCGTTAGGATTGATGTCGGTCATCTGTCCCGAATAGATTACTCCGTCCAATACAATCAGAGGCTCAAGGGAAGATTTATCCGTACTCGTTGCACGCAGGTTGTTTTTACCACGCACCATCATGCTGGTGTTACCCTTCGTATCGGTTTCGATACCTACCGAAAGTCCGGCCACACCCGTGCGGAGCATATCCTGAACAGTTTTCGGTTGTTCTTTTTCAAGGTCGCTGGCTTTCAAGGATGCCACGGCTCCGGTCAGGTCTTTCTTCTTCATTACACCGTAACCTACCACTACGACCTCCTCCAGTGTCTTGGAGTCTTCCTTCATTTTGATGATAGACTTCTGCCCGGCTTTCACCGTCTGAGTCGTATAACCGATATACGAGATCTGAAGCGAAGATCCGAAAGGCGCTTCCAGTTTGTAGTTACCGTCAATATCGGTAATCACACCGGTCGTTGTGCCGGCTACCAAAACATTAGCTCCGATAATGGGCTCTCCGTTCTCGTCTACAACTTTACCGATGATTGTAGTCGCCTTGCCCGTTTGTGCCGGAGTACTCTTTTTGGGGAACAAGGCAATCTGTGTGCTGGTCACTTCAAATGACAGGTCAATGCCTTTCAGCATTTCTCCTACCGCTTTGGATACAGGAACCTGTTTCACGTTCAGGCTGACTTCCTGTTTCACATTTACTTGTGTTGCGTCATAAAAGAAGGTATAGCCGCTGGTTTTCTCAATGCGTGCCATAGCTTCGGACAATGGAATTTTCGAGAAGCTTATCGTTATCATCTTCTCTTTTACTTGTGCAGAAAGTACAACGCTAAAAAATAATAGCGTTAAAAGTGCAAAATGCTTTTTTAAATTCATATTTTTGCGATATTAAAAGTTAACTGTAAGGAGGCTGCATTAAAATGGGTCAGATTTTAATGTTCACTCACTTTCTTCGGTTAATAAAAAACTTGATTTGGTAGGGGGGAAAGCCGGAAGCGGAACTTCCCCCTTATTTATTCTATATCTTCATTATATCATAGGCTCGCCTTTCTCTCTTACTTATTTGTCAAAAAAATCATTTTACCGATATTGAACTCGGATATTTGCATTGTGTGTTACCACTTATTGTTTCTGCTTCGGTAAAATTGTCAACATATTCTCATCATTAAATTCATAGTTGATAGGATGAATGCGCGACATGATTCGCATGATTTCTTCCAACGGTTCGTGCCGCAAGGTGAATGTGTATCTGTACTGTTCCTGCAATTCCGGAGACAAATTTATCTTCACATTATACCATTTGGACAGAAGAGGGCAAATCTCATCCAACGGCCTGTTTTTAAATACAATCTGATTGCTTGCCCACGAGACAGCCAACTCGATATCTCCTTTTTCTATTTGAAGCCGTCCGTTACGCTTGTTGAAAGTACCGACTTCTCCCGGATGCAGAAAACGGGTTTCCGCTTTCGTCTCCAACGACACCGAACCTTCTTTCAGGCTGACAAATGTATTTTCCGAACCGGGAAAGGATTCTACATTGAATTTTGTACCGTGTACGGTGATTTTCATTCCTTCGGTTTCAACGACGAAAGGATGATCTTTATCGTGGGCCACATCAAAGTAAGCCTCTCCATTCAACCGGACATTTCTGTTTTTCGAATAATAATTCGTATTATAAGTAAGCGAAGTAGCCGAATGAATCCATACATTCGACCCGTCCGGCAGAGCTACTTCCGATTTACCTCCCCAATTGGAATAGGTTTGTTGCGCCATTTCCGGCTGACCGATCTTTATACCTATATATAAAGAAACAGAAAGGAAGACAGCCACAACTACGCAGGCAGCCGCAACATAGCGTTGAAAACGGGGGAAAGCCCACAAACGAACAGGTTGTTCCTTATCTTTGAGATTCACTTCAACTTTATCTTCAGACCTTTCCATATCTTCAGCTTGTCTCCGTTCAGCCTCCTCACACTCCTCCATACGCTGCATCAACTCTTTCCAGTAGAAATCTACGTCCGGCGTATAATTGATAACTTTAGCACGCACCTTTTCCCAAACTCCCCGAAGTTCTTCATACACCTTCCGGTTCTCATCGATAGACACCCACTCCTCCAAGTGCTTTTTATCAGCATCGGAGATGTCTTGTTTCAGGTCGGAAATGATTAACTCCCAAGGTATTTCTTTTTTCATGCTTCGCTGTCGTTTTTAACTGTTACCGATACTAAGACACAAAAAACGAATCATACCCTTATTCAGAAAAGCATTTTTTTAGTTTCTACTAAAAAAATATTCTTTAACTTTGCAACGTCTCACTAACCTAATTACAAACACTATGGACGATATGTTCCTTTTGCAATTGATAAAGAATGGTGATAAGCAGGCGTTCAAGTACGTCTTCGATACTTATTTCACTGTTCTTTGCCGCTTTATGTATTTGTATTTAGGAGATACACAAGAAGCGGAAGATATAGCAAGTGACATCTTTGCGTCCGTATGGGAAAACAGAAAAAAACTTGAAATCAGGCTTACTTTCAAAGCTTATCTTTTTCAGGCTGCCAAAAACAGGTGTCTGAACGCTATACGGGACAGAAAGGCTACTATCTCACTGGACGACATCAACGGACAGGACACTCCGCAAGTAAGCATCACCGATTCACTGGAAACAGAAGAACTGAATAATTTAATTCAGGAGGCTATCCTGTCACTTCCCGAAAAATGTCGTGAGGTATTTCTGCAAAGCCGCACGAAGAATCTGACAAACCAGGAAATCGCGGAGTCAATGGATATATCTGTCAAGACAGTAGAGGCACAAATCACGAAAGCGCTGAAACAAATCCGGAAGTTCTTGGGTACACAATATCAATATTTGTTCTAAGTTTCCCGGCAGATAAAAGATGGAATGATCCTACTTCTTTTCCGCCAGATAAACCCCTAATATGATGCAAGCCGCCCCCATTAACGTAATCCATGTGATTTGTTCGTGGAGAATGAGCACCGAAGCCACCATCGTCACCAACGGATTCAAATAGATATAATTGGAAGCCCGCATCGTTCCCAGCTGTTTCAAAACCACATTCCAAAGAATATAGCAGATCAAAGAAGCCAGGACTGCCAGGAACAAGAGATTGGACAATACGAGCGGTTGCAGAAGCACATCAAAATCCGGTTGCAGCGGATGAAGAAGAAAAGCGGGAAGAATAGTCAATACCCCATAGAAAAATATCTTACGGGTAATAAATACCGTGGGATAACGTCCCGTCATCCGCTTTATTACCAGACTATAAAAAGCCCATGACAGAGCCGCAAGCAAAGTGAGCAAATCACCCACAGGAGAAAGCTTCAACACCACACTTCCGTTAAAGACGACCAGCCCTACGCCAATCAGGGCCAACAGCGAACCATAGATCAGCCCTTTCGTAGCCTTCTCACTCTTATAAAAGAGCAGGGAAAGAATCGTAGTCAGCAGAGGAGCCGTGCAAATGATGAAAGCAACATTGGAGGCTTGGGTAATCCCCAAAGCTGTATTTTCTGTGAAGAAATAAAGCGATCCGCCGAATACGCCTCCCGCCACCAACCAAAGCTCATCTTTCAAATTATCGGCAAACAAGTGTTTTGGAGAAATCGCCCAAATACCTATATAGGCTATCAAAAAGCGATAAAAGAAAATTTCCTGAGGAGTGAGTCCGTGATTAATCAATACTTTCGTTGCAATAAAGGTCAGCCCCCAGATAGCAACCGTCAGTATGGCAATCAGATGATAGTATCCGTGCGTCAGTTTCATACTTATACTTTTAATAATGCCGCAAAGATACAGGGAATCACGAAAATATATACCGACTCTTATGAATATATTTCAGACAGAATCTCGACTAAACAAAACTATAAATAGTCACTTCTTGCCGAAGCACCCGGTCACTGTCAAATAAAATACCAACAAACGCAAAGGGTTCATTGTATAAACAAATCTTACCAAATAAGGAAAAAACTAAAAATCGGCAAATCCTCACGATATTTCTTCTTTACACTTTATCACCGATATTGCATAAACCCGCTTCGAGTTTTTAATAAATAATGAAATAGTTTATTATAAACGGTTCCCAAGTTTATTAAAAACTATTTTTAGGCACTTTCAGTTACTCAAATCAAATTATTGCAACAAAAATGGGCAAGAACCTTCACAGTTTCTTGCCCATTCGTTATCCTCATATGCAATTTTGCACATTCACCTATTGAACCTATGTAATAATACTTATATATTTCATGATTACTTTTCTGTTTTTAATTTCTCCAAATATACGAAATAAAAACGAGAAAGTCAATAGGT